>OGNQ01000695.1_pt1 | contig 31019 bp, 35 predicted proteins | sample 1573481 | NCBI WGS metagenome assembly OGNQ01 (sample SAMEA2581920, study PRJEB24529) | metagenome | biome: Human gut stool | place: China | collected 2011 | reverse complement strand
AGGACGGGGACGGCATCGGGAGTATCCAAGCCGGGACAAGTATTGACGTGTTCCGAAGCAGTCTGAACCGTTGCTGGGAGTGGGTAGAAAGGTATGGTGATTACTGTTATGTGCAGGTTATCCCTGATGCAGAAGGGTAAAAAGAGCCCTGCTAATCTTGGGGAAGTTGCAGGACTCTAGGGGATTAATAAAATGTAAAAGAATGTGATGACCCTATTATAGGGGAAGAGAAGGAGGAAAGTCAAGATGCCTTATAGAATATGTCCGCATTGTGGGGCAAATCTGGATCCAGAGGAGAAATGCAATTGTCAGGAGGAAGAAGATGAAGACCGGAGTTACCAAGGAACAGTTTATAAAGAGCCTGGAACAGACATTGAAGCTTACGAGAGCAGGTGTGGAGAGTCTGGAACTGGCAGATGAAGAAATAGTCGTTATTCATTACGAGGGTGGAGGAAAACGCCCGGTTAATATAGCACTCGACAGCGCTACAGCGATCATAAGGGACGTTGCAAGGGTTGTTGATTAATAGAAGGAGGAAAAACAATGAGTGAAATGAAAGTAAACCCAACAGACATTAAGGAAGGACTGCTGAAACTGGCAGAGGCTTTTCACAAGCTGTCAGATGCCATAGTAATCGCGGAGAATGCACCGGTACAGGCTCCTATGCAGCAGCCAGTATTACCGCCACAGCAGATGTCGCAGTACACAGCACCAAATTTTGCACAGCCGCAGGCAGTTCCGGTACAACAGAACTTTGCGACGTCGCAACCCTCTGTTCCGATGCAGATGCCTGTGTCACAGACTGCAGTTCCTATCGCGACAGCACCGATCGCGGGTCCTGTTCCGACAACAGCAGTGGCGCAGGAATACACACAGGATCAGTTGGCGGTTGCCTGTGCCGGTCTGGTAAATCAGGGAAAACAGGGAAAGCTTATGCAGATCCTTCAGGGCTTCGGAGTGGCTGCCCTTGTAGATGTGCCTAAGGAGCGTTACGGAGAACTTGCCACGGTATTACGTGCAGAAGGAGCGGTGATCTGATGGCGAAAGAAAAAGAAAGAGCTCATTCCATATTACCTGCTTCGGGAGCGCATAAATGGCTTTACTGCCCTCCGAGTGCAAGACTGGAAGACGAGATCCCGGATAAGGCAGGGATGGCAGCAGATGAAGGTACGTTGGCACACGGCCTTTGCGAATTAAAGCTTTCCAAGATATTTACGGATCAGAATATGTCAACCAGGAGCTATAACAGCCGGCTTAAGAAGATTAAGGAGAATGAATTATACCAGCCGGAGATGGACAGGTTTACAGACGAATACGTGGAATACGTGAAAGGCCTTGCGTTCTCGATGCCGACAGCACCGACCGTAATGCTGGAAAAGAGATTGGATTACGGAAACTATGCACCGGAAGGCTTCGGAACAGGAGACTGCGTAATGCTGCAGGGCGAGAACTTACATATTGTGGATTTCAAATATGGAAAAGGTGTTCCGGTAAAGGCAGAAGGAAATCCACAGCTTGCCCTATATGCGTTAGGTGCATTATCAGAGTATGGATTTATTTATCCGGTAAAAAATATCACGCTTCACATTGTACAGCCAAGGATCAGTAATACCAATCACTGGGAGACCAATACCAAAGAGGTACTTGCCTGGGGAGAATGGGTTAAGGGACGGGCGCAGCTGGCCTATAAAGGAGAGGGTGAGTTCCAAGAAGGGCCATGGTGTGACAGTTGTTTTTGTAAGATTGCCGGAACATGTAGAAAACGTGCAGAGAATCATATGGCCCTGATGGAAGTTGCTACCTACCCGGGAGGAAAGCCTAAGGACGTTGCAACGCTGACAGATGAAGAAGTAGGGGCGATCTTAAAACGCGCGCAGTACTTAGCATCCTGGGTGAAGAAGCTGGAAGCATACGCGCAGAACCGTCTTCTGGAAGGTGGAAAGATTCCGGGATGGAAGCTTGTGGAAGGACGAAGCAACCGGGCGTTTTCAGATACTGATGCGGCCATGCAGGCTCTGGTTCAGGCAGGATATGACCGGTCCTTACTCTATGAGGAGAAAGCAATCACACTTACCGAAGCAGAAAAACTGGTAGATGCACAGACCTGGAACAGTGTAGCAGCAACATATGTTATTAAACCACCTGGAAAGCCTACCCTTGTACCAGAGGATGATAAGCGGGCAGAGTGGAAGCCCAAGCCCAGTGCAACAGATGCATTCGGAGGAGATAATCAATATAAGGAGGAAGCATAATGTCAGTAACAACAGGAAAAGTAAGACTTTCATATTGCCATGTTTGGCAGCCACAAACGCCACAGAACGGCGGGGATCCGAAGTACTCAGTTACAATTCTGATCCCTAAATCCGATGCAGCCACAGTGAATGCTTTATTCCAGGAAATGGAACAGGCAAAACAGGCGGGCGTAGCCAATGTCTGGGGAGGAACACTCCCACCCATCGTAAAGACCCCACTCTATGATGGCGACGGTGTAAGACCGTCCGGTGAAGCTTTTGGACCAGAATGCAAGGGGCATATGGTGATCACGGCTTCCAGCAAGTCGCAGCCACAGGTAGTAGATCTGAATGTGCAGCCGATACTTAACCAGGCAGAAGTGTATAGTGGGTGCTATGGACGTGTGAGCCTTAACTTTTTTGCCTATAATCAGGCAGGAAACAGGGGAATCGGATGCGGTTTAAACTGTATTCAGAAAATTGCAGATGGGGATCCTCTTTCCGGTGGCGTATCCGCACAGGAAGCATTCGGAGGAAACAATGTATATGCGGCAGGAGCAACTTCACAGATGGGAGGCATGCCGGCACGGCCATACCCGGGACAGCAACCGATGTGCCAGCAGCCGATGTACCAGCAGCCGATGTACCAGCAGTTAACACCGGCATATCCGCATCAGCAAATGATGAACGCGCCCATTGATCCGATTACCGGACAGCCGCTTATTCAGGGAGGAGTAATGGGAATCCAATGAGAACCCTTCATATCGACATTGAAACATTTTCATCTGTAGATATAAAGAAGTCCGGACTGTACAAATACGTACAGTCCCCGGATTTCGAAATTATCCTTTTTGCTTATGCTTATGACGATGAACCCGTCCGGGTTATTGACTGCCTGCAGAAAGAAGCAATTCCTTTGCCGGTTATTATGGATCTGTCGAATCCCAAAATTGTTAAGGTGGCGTATAATGCGGCGTTTGAATTTTATTCATTGAATAAATTATACAGAACTTATTTAGAGCAGTGGAAATGTACCATGGTACATGCTCTGTATTGTGGTTTCCCCGGATCCCTTGCAGGAGTTGGGGAAGCAATGAACTTTCACGAGAATAAGAAAAAAATGGGTATTGGTAAAGCCCTTATTAAATATTTTTGTGTTCCTTGCGCTGCTACAAAGGCAAACGGAGGAAGAACAAGAAACTACCCGCATCACAACATGCAGAAATGGGAGCTGTTCAAAAGCTATAACCTGCAGGACGTTGTGACCGAACGGGAAATTTGCTACAGATTGAGCCAGTACCCTGTTCCGGATCGGGAATGGGTGAATTGGAGACTGGATCAGATGATTAATATGGGGGGCGCAGCTTTGGACATGGATCTTGTAAACGGAGCTCTTGCCATTTCAGATCAGATCAGGGACGAGTTATCAGGTAAAGCAAAAGATCTTACGGGGTTGGATAATCCTAACAGTGTAGCCCAGTTGAAAAAGTGGGTTGAAGAAAACTCCGGACTTGAAATCGAGAGTCTGAATAAGGCTACTGTAGCAGAGATTCTGGCCGGTGATCCAGAAGAGGGAATAAAGGAGGCCTTGAAGATTCGTAAAGAGCTTGGAAAAACCAGTGTTAAAAAGTACGAGGCAATGAAGACCTGTGTTTGTGAGGATGGAAGAGTCAGAGGATTACTGCAATTCTACGGAGCTAACAGGACAGGAAGATTTGCAGGACGGCTGGTACAGATCCAGAATCTTCCAAAGAACTTCATTGGGACACTGGATATCGCCCGGGAATTTGTTAAGCACAGACAGATTGAAGCAGTCCGGATGATTTACGGAAATATTCCGGATACCCTGTCACAGCTGATCCGGACAGCATTTGTACCGGGAGAAGGATGCCACTTCTGCGTAGCAGACTTCTCTGCCATTGAAGCAAGGGTTCTTGCCTGGATGGCCGGGGAGCAATGGAGACTTGAAGTATTCCGGACACATGGAAAGATCTATGAGGCATCGGCCTCGGCTATGTTCGGGGTTCCGATTGAATCCATCGCCAAAGGACAGGAGAACTATAAGTTAAGAGCCAAAGGAAAGGTTGCGGAACTTGCACTCGGATATGGCGGCGGGGCAAAGGCACTAATTGCTATGGGAGCCCTGAATATGGGACTCACGGAAGAGGAACTTCCGGATATCGTGAAAAGGTGGAGGGCAAGCAGCCGGCGTATCTATGACTTCTGGTACACCATTGAGCGCGCAGCACAGGAAGCCATCGAGTATGGAGTAGTTACATCATTAGCGTGTGGCGTTACGATCAGCCGGGACGAAAACTTTTTATTGATTCAGCTTCCGTCCGGGAGATCTTTGTTTTACAACAATCCGCAACTGGCAATGGGAAGCTACGGAAATAAGGAGATCTGTTTTACAGGGCTCAATCAGACAAACAAAAAGTGGGGAACGATCACTACGTGGGGCGGAAAGCTTGTGGAAAACATTATCCAGGCAGTATCAAGAGATATTCTGTGCAACGCTATGATGAATCTTGCTTCTGCAGGATACAAGATCAATTTCCATATCCATGATGAAGTAATACTCGAGGTTCCCGATGAGGATAAGAGCAAGAATCTGGAAGATGTGATTAAGCGAATGTGTGCGCTGCCTGACTGGGCAAACGGCCTTCCGTTAAACGCTGCCGGATTCGATAACGCTTTGTATTATATGAAAGACTAAAGGCAGGTGAAATCCATTGATTTATGACAAACTCATTAAAATATCCGTAGGAAACAGCAGAAAGACAATGCAATGGCCGGAAACCCAGATGTACTGGTCTGAATTTATTCAGAAGCTCTCTCGCCCGGAGCGGACAGCAGAGACCTTTGTCGAATATAAGTCCTATGCAAAGCCGCAGCAGGACGAATTAAAGGACGTAGGGGGCTTTGTTGGTGGAACGCTGCTTAATGGAAAAAGAAAAAATGAATCTGCCGGAGTCCGGTATCTGGTAACACTGGATGCAGACACCATCGAACCGGGTGGAACCCAGAGGATCATCAACAGGGTATCTGCTCTTGGATGTACATACGTCATTTACTCTACCAGAAAGCACGAGGGAGCTGCCCCGAGACTGCGCATTATTATTCCTTTAGACAGGGAATGCGGCTCGGAAGAGTATGAAGCAATAGCAAGAAAGCTGGCAGAGTTTATTGATATTAATATCTTTGATCCGACAACCTTTGAACCGGTACGGCTGATGTATTGGCCAAGCTGCAGTAAGGATTCTGAATTTGTATTTTTTTATGAGGATAAGCCGTTTCTTTCTAAGGACGGAATGCTCGGCTTATATGGAAACTGGCAGAATATCGAAGAATGGCCACAGGTGCCGGGAGCCGTAAAACTCCGGGAGCGGAGTGCAAAGAAGCAGGGGGATCCGTTAAGCAAGTCGGGGATTGTCGGGGCGTTTTGTAAGAACTACAGTATCGAAGAGGCTATGGCAGAATTTATTCCGGGAACCTATGAGCCCGCCGGCAATGACCGGTATACCTTTACCGGGGGATCCACCGTAGGGGGAGCCGTTGTTTATGATGATAAATTCATCTACAGCCATCATGCAACAGATCCGTGCTCTGGCAAGCTCTGTAATGCCTTTGACATGGTAAGGCTTCATCTGTTTGGAGACGAGGATATGGATTCCCTGCCGGATACACCGACCAACAAGCTGCCATCCTACGGAAGCATGTGTCGTTTTATTTCCGACCGGGATGAGATAAAGCGGATCGTCATAAAGGAGAGACAGGAACAGGTGAGCAATGCATTCGGACAGGAACTGCAGACGGCTCCGTCAACTTATGATCCGCAATGGATGACTAAGCTTAAGGTAAACCCCAATACCGGGAACCCGGTGAGTACTCCGTATAACATGAAGCTTATTATTGAAAATGATCCGATGATTGCAAATAAATTCTATTTTGATGAGTTCGCAGACCGTGTGTATATCACAGGATCACTTCCATGGGATGCCAGTATGCAGAGCGGAAAGAGAGTCTGGGGAGATGGGGACGATGCAGCACTCCGGAATTATCTGTCTGATGCATACGGGATCAGCGGAAAAGAAAAGATCGCAGATTCCCTTACCGAGATTATCCAGAAGCGAAAATTCCATCCATTAAAAGAGTACCTGAGCAGCCTTACATGGGATGGAGTGCCGAGAGTGGATACTTTACTTACAGACTATCTGGGAGCGCTGGATACGGCCTATACGAGGGCTGCCATACGTAAGTGCCTGGTAGCTGCGGTGGCAAGAGTCTTTCGTCCTGGGGTTAAATTCGACAATATGATTATCTTAGCTGGCCGGCAGGGATTAGGAAAGAGCACTTTCTGGAACAGGCTTGGACTTGACTGGTATTCGGATTCTTTGAGTACCTTCGAAGGAAAAGAGGCATCCGAGCTTCTGCAGGGCTATTGGATTATTGAAGTAGGAGAACTTGCCGGATTAAATAAAGCTGAAATGAATACCATCAAGGGGTTTTTAAGTAAGCAGGAAGATATTTACCGGGCACCATTTGCCAGGAGAACGATGCCACATCCGAGAAACTGTATTCTGGTAGGAACAACAAATGACGCGGAGTTTTTAAGGGATAAAACAGGAAACCGACGTTTTTGGCCCATTGATCTGGGGAAGCAGGTGCCAATAAAAAGTGTGTGGAGAGACCTTGCAGAAGAGGTTCCACAGATATGGGCGGAGGCCGTGGAATACTTCAAAAAGGCAGAACCGCTGTATATTGACCAGAGATTAGAACAGATGGCCGTAGAGGCCCAGGAAGAGCACAGAGAGAGTGATCCGAGAGAAGGTGTGATCCTTAATTTCCTGGATACCCTGGTGCCGGAGGATTGGAACCGGCGGGATGAGGATAACCGGCGGACATTCTATATGAACATGGCCGCAAATAAGCAATTATGCACAGCCAGGAGAGACCGGATATGTGCAGTGGAGCTTTGGTGCGAGTGCTTCCGGCAGGACAAAGGACGCATGAAGAATTCCGATGCGAGAGAGATCAATGGTATTTTAAGACATCTGCCCGGCTGGGAAGAACTGAAAGGACCGAGGGACACAATGGCTTATGGAAAACAGCGGTTGTTTGTTTCTACGGAGAGGTACAAGTACAACCACCAATCGTAGAACAAAAGGATTACAAACTACAAAAAATTCGTAGCATAAAAAACTACAAAGCAACAAAAGCAACAAAGTACAAATTGCTTTGTAGAGGGCGCAAAGCCTTATAAATACCGGATTACTACAATAACTACAATTATTTATATAAATAATAATATATAAAGAATAAAGGGTATAAATACCGCCTGTACGTGAGGTGTATATACGCGTACGCGCGCGAGGGATTGTAGCCAGAACCATGGGAGAAGAGATATGAGCGAAAAAGAGTTAGAGAAAAAGTTTGTGAAAGCAGTAAGAGAAGCAGGAGGCAGGGCGTACAAGTTTGTGTCTCCCGGAACTTCGGGTGTACCGGACAGGCTTGTGGTATTACCGGATAACAATATCGGGTTTGTTGAATTGAAAGCACCGGGGAAGAAGTCACGGCCGGAGCAGTGTTATCAGCAGCGGGTGCTTGAAGGACTTGGATGCTATGTGTGCGTACTGGATAATCCGGATCTGATTGAAACCGTCATTACGGAGATCCGGCATTATCAGGCAGACGGGAATCTGGCCCTTCCCGAGATTCAGGAAGCAGGTGGGCTTATATGAAATTTGAGCCGCATGATTACCAGAGATACTGCATTACAAGAATCCTGCAGTCGGACAAGCTGGCATTATTCCTGGAACCAGGACTTGGGAAAACCATTATTACGATGACTGCGGTTAATGATCTTCGTTATAACCGGTTTCTGATCCGGAAGTGTCTTGTGATAGCGCCTAAGAAAGTGGCAGAAGACACATGGACCCGCGAGCAGGAAAAGTGGGATCACCTGAGACTGCTTAAGGTGGTGCGTGTTCTTGGAAGTCAGACGAAGAGAATTAAAGCTTTAAACAGTCCCGGTGATATTTATGTGATTAATCGCGAAAATGTACAGTGGATCGTGGACTATTACCGGAACGACTGGCCGTTTGACATGGTGGTGATTGATGAGATGAGCAATTTTAAATCCCATCAGGCAAAACGGTTTAAGGCGTTAAAAAGTGTCAGGGATCACATCTCCCGGATTGTAGGGCTTACCGGGACACCGGCACCGAATGGACTTATGGATCTCTGGGCGCAGATTTATCTCCTGGATAAAGGAGAGCGTTTAGGAAAGACGATTACCGAATACCGGAATAATTATTTTGTTCCCGGATCCCGGAATGCAACTGTAATTTTTAGTTATGAGCCGATGCCGGGAGCAGATGAAGCGATCCAGGGGAAAATAAGAGATATTTGTGTGAGTCTTTCTGCAGCTGATTATTTAAAACTGCCACCATGTGTCACCAATACGCGCTATGTACATCTGGATCCAAAGGCACAAAAGGCGTATGAGACCATGGAGAGGGAACGTATTCTGGAAGTACCGGAAGGGGATCTTGATGCCGGAAGCGCAGCGGTTCTCGGTAATAAGCTTCTGCAGCTTGCAAACGGAGCGGTATATGTGAACGAAACGGAAGAAGTCAGAGCACGGAGAGAGAGGGTATATGCAGAAATTCATACGTGTAAGCTGGAAGCCTTTGGGGAACTGGTAGAAGCGCTACAAGGTCAGCATATGCTTGTGTTTTACAATTTCCAACACGATAAGCAGAGGATCCTGCAATACTTGTCCAGGTCCAATTTGCGGATTGGAGAGCTGAAGTCTTCGGACGATATTGCTTCCTGGAACAACGGGAACATTGATATGCTGCTTGCACATCCAGCCAGTGCGGCATACGGGCTTAACCTGCAGGACGGTGGGAACCATGTGATCTGGTTCGGGCTTAACTGGTCTTTAGAGCTTTACGATCAGGCGAATGCCAGACTGTATCGTCAGGGACAGGGAAAGACGGTTTTTATACATCATCTTGCTGTTGTCGGAAGTGTGGATGAAGATGTACTGGACAGTCTTACCGAAAAAGGAAATCACCAGAGGGCACTTATGACGGCATTGAAGACAAGAGTGGAAAGATACAAGGGAAGGGAGTAGAGAGATGGAATCTACCGATGTAACGATTACAAACTTTGATTTCGAAGCCCTGGACAGGGAAATTAAACGGACCATGAGAAGGTCAGCAAGGGATGCGATACAGATTGGCTATATGCTTAAGCAGATGAGGGATAAGAAACTATGGGAGATCCGGTACAGCTGTCTGGATGAATATCTCACACAGGAGCTAGGTATCGACTATACCATGGCCAGCAGATTTATAAACCTGAACAGCAAATATAGCTGGAACGGAAACAGTATGGAAATCGCAGAAAGGTATAGAGATTACAGTCCGGGTTTATTGATCGAGATGCTGAGTATGCCGAAGGAGTTGGAGGAAAAAGTAACTCCGGACATGACAATCAGGCAGGTAAGGGAGATTAAGAAGCAGGATAAACAGAAAAAGGCTCCCATACCCGAAGCAGCGGAAGTGATAATTGACGGCGAGTACCGGGAGGTCGAAGAAAAGAAAAAGGAAATGGTTGCGACGTCGCAATCAGAACAGGAACCGGAACAACTGGAAATTCCACTGTTGAAGAATAACGACCAACGTAAAGAGTGGCTTGCCAATTACAGGAATTGGGGACTGTGGTATCGGGATGAACATATTGACGTTAATTACTACAAGTTTGATTTTCGCGACGGCAGCCGATTGGTAGTGGCTGAATATCCACAACGGCATTGTTACTGGAAAAAGGGCAAAGAGGATCAGCATTATTATCACCTGCTTGAAAAAGGGCAGGGATATGGTGATGTCGTTTACGATAGTCAGTTTATCCATAGCGCTGATTCAGAAACATATCTGGTTGATTTTCTAAAGAACCTGCAGAGGGGAGATAAATAGTATGGGGGTGGATCAATGACAAAAGAAACAAAAACAGAGATCACGGCAGCGCTATCACTTTTGAAAAACACATTAGTAGAAAATAGTGTAAGCATGGCTGTAACAACGGATGAGAACGGGAAACTCTTCTTCTTTGATACCAGAGAGTATGTCGAGACCGGAAAAGCGGAAGGAATTTCGGTTTCTATAAAGGATCTTGTGAGGTAGAGAGCCAATTAAAATTAAAGTTTAGGAGGTTTAAACATGGAACAGAAATGTATAACTGACAGATATTGCCATTTGGCTAATTAGAAATGAGTTCAACTTTTTGAACTTAAAAAGTTGAACTCATTTAAAAAAAGGTCAGATAGCAACAAAAAAAGAAAATGAAATGCACTTTTGGGGAATCCTTTATTAATAATATTTAGAATTTAGGAGGTAGAGATGAGTAAACGACCGGAAATTACAAAGGAACTATCCATGTCATTGGAAAAATACATAAATCCTAAAAATGACACAAGAATTTATATGGCTAAAGAGGTCACATTTGATTATGCGACAACACATGCAATCAGAGTGGACTATATGAAATTTAAGCCTGTTAATAACACAGTTTCCGGAATTGAAAAAGGGGATTTCTATTGTTATGAAGTAAAATCTTCTATTGAAGACTTCAATTCAGGACACGGCTTGAACTTTATAGGCGATTACAATTATCTTGTGATGCCAGAAGAAGTTTATACGGCGGTTTCAAATAAAATCCCTTACTTTGTAGGGGTACTTGTTCCAACAGAAAGCAGTTGGCGTAATAATTGGAGAGAATTGACAGTAATTAAGAAGGCAAAACGCAGAGACAGAGAAAAACCATTATCGGAAATGCTTTTTATGATGTTCCGTTCTGCGTCGAGAGACAGATATAAAGTATCTTAAACTGAAATTTGCATGGAAATTGGCAGGAATTAACCGGAGGTGAAAATTGATGCTAACACAAAAAGATATTCATAATTTACTGGTGGAAAATATGTCAGTGCAACAAAAAATTGATATTTCAATGAGATGTGACAATGATCCTACGAAGATAGAAAAGGCAGAAAAAACTGTGGCAGAAATGTGCAATCTGATCGGTGGTGCAGGTTTAGAGTATTTGAACAAAAGGATATAATAACAAAACGTCCTGCCTGGACGAATCCACAACAGAACGTTTGTTTGGGATAAACAAATAATACCATGACAGGAAATATATGTCAATGGTCTGTTACATAAAAATTGCGGTACACCCACCGACCAAAGTAGATTGTACCGCATCACGTCTAAGGATATTATAGCAGATTCGCTGTCCTTAGGCAAGAGAATGTGGAGGATGTCCTATGACAGCAAAAGAGAAGGTAAGAAATGACGTTTTGTTACAGATGAGAAACCATGTAGATACGATGACGCTGAATGTATTGGAGGATGTGATTACCAGAGTCCTTGCAGGGGTTGAGGTTGTGGAGATCGAGAGTCTTCCGGCAACGATAGACGATAGTAATGCTTATGTCTGGGAATTGTTTATGCTAAAGAAAGCACCGAAGCTGTCAGAAAAGACCGTGAAGAGATACCAGGATATTGTAATGCGCTTTATAGATCATTGTCATAAATCATTCCTGAAGGTCACCAGTATGGATGTAGAACTGTATCTGTCTAAGATCAGCAGAGACAATAATGAGACTTCACTGGATGGCCAGCGCCGGTGTTTATCCGCTTTCTTTACCTGGATGCGTAAATCACACCTGATCGTGGAAAATCCCTGTGATGCAATTGAGCCGTATAAGACCATAGAGAAACCTATAGACCACATGGAGCCGGAAGAGGTAGAGCAACTTAAGACCGGCTGCAAGAACAAGCGTGACCGGGCACTGATCGAGTTTTTACGTTCTACGGCTGTGAGAGTCGGAGAGGCAGAACAGGTGCGTGTCTGCGATATTGACTGGCGTACTGGTGAAGTGTCTGTATATGGCGAGAAGTCTCGGAGATACCGGACCACCTTTCTGGATAGTGTAGCCATTAAGTATATAACGGACTGGATCAGGGCCCGTGGAATCCAGTTTAACAGTAAAGAAGCACTGTTTACGGCTATCAGGGGTGATAAGCATAAGGGCATTAACCGACAGAGTATCAGATCATCCGTTTATGCGATCAAAAAGCGGGCACAGATGGAGCGGCGCGTGTATCCGCACCTGTTCCGTAAGACCACGGCTACCAATATAACCAAGAGAGGTGGATCCGTGCATGATGCTGGGGAGTATATCGGGCATAAGGATAACAGCACAGCTGCAAGGTTCTATACTTTTGTGGGAAAGGATCATACGGAGGAGATCTTTAAAAAGTACGTGGCTATTATATAAGGGAAATATGATTTTAGTACATTGATAATTGAATGACTACAGTGGTAATGATATAATTTTCCCATTATAAAGAGAATAGGGGGATTAAGTATGTGGACTACGCAAAATCCAACACATTGTCCTAATTGTATGAGTAAAGATATAATATTGGGAAGCCGGGTATATAAAAAGGATGCGTATGGAGAAGACACAGATATTGTCATTCTGGGTACATGGTTTTGTAACAAATGTGGAGATATTATTGGCAGGAAGATGAGTCAGTATGAGAATGATCTTGATGAAAGAAGTCTGTGAGTTGAATCCAGTCATCAATTATGATGACTGGATTTCTCATATATGTAAGGTGATTATAGTGAAAAGGGCAAGGTGCGGCATATGTGGCAGAGGATCAGGAGTGCATGAGATCTATTTTTAGATTGAGAGCGGCTACAGTGGATAGTAGGTGCATTGAATAATTGATTATTATATGATATTCTATAAAAGGAGGAACTGAAAATGGTTGAGAAAGATGATTTAAGCAAAAAAGTTGATGAAAAGCAATGCCTCAAATCACTAAATAGTGTAAATAGTGAAATTAACAATGAAATTTCGGTTTATAAGGATAAGGTTAATGCGCTAGAAGCATTAATATGTAAATATAGCGCAAAGACTAATACTGCAGAACCCCTTGCCATAGCTTCAATAATGTATGCAGTTATTTTAACAGCAGTTACGTTGGTGGTTGATGGAATCCCGATTGATGATACTGTTTCAAGATGCATTTTGCTGGGAACATTCATTTTTGCATCATTATTTTTGGGAGGTTATTATATTTGCAGCAAAAAAAGAGCATATAGCAATACGTTTGTGCTTGAGTGTTTAAAGTTCAAATATAATGAATTAAAAGGGAAAGAAACTCAAACTGAGAATCAGGGAAAAACAGCTAATGCACAAACATATTATGTGCAAGTGACTAAGCAATAATTATTATCTAGCGCCTAAGAGCCAATATGTGGAGAAATCCATGTATCGGCTCTTTTTTGTTTTATCGGAGAAAGGAAGTGAGATAGTGGAGAACTACCAGAAAGCAGAGCAGGACTATAAGGCAGGAATGAAATATAAAGACATAGCAGAAAAGTATGGGACCACTATCAACACTGTCAAGAGTTGGAAAAAGAGGTATGCATGGAGTAGAGAAGAGGGTGCACACAAAACAGAAAAAGTGTGCACACAAAAAAGTAAGGGCGCACACAAGAAGGCAGCACTTATAGATGATGGTACGAAAGGGACATTAAAGAACGATGACTTAACGCCGGAACAGCAGATGTTCTGTATATATTACAGTAGAACTTTCAATGCAACGCAGAGTTATATTAATGCGTACAGATGTCAATACAGCACGGCACTCACAAACGGGCCTGCATTACTCGGAAATACTCGGATAAAAAATGAGATTGAGCGTTTGAAAGAAATCAAGCGTCAGCAGATAGTAGCCGGTGCAGATGATATTGTGGAATTGCAGATGCGGATTGCCTTTGCTGATATCGGTAATTATCTATCGTTCGGTCAAAAAGAGATTACGGATCCTGATACAGGAGAGAACTTCATGGTAAGTACGGTTGATTTGAAAGAATCTGGGAATACAGATACACAGTTAATCCATGAGGTAAAGCGTGGTAAAGATGGCGTGTCTGTAAAGTTGGCAGATAAGCAAAAAGCGATTGACTGGCTTACAAAATACTTCCTGATGCATCCGGAGAGTAAATATAAAGCAGAATATGAGCGCAAGCGTGCAGAGGTCAAGGATAATGCAGGAGAGGAGATCCTTAAGAATATGCAGACTATAGCAGACATATTAAAGAATCCGGCAGCCAATCGCAGGATAGAAGATTTTGAGGAGAAAGAAAATGAATAGACCGGCGCCGTTCAGTGAACGACAGTATCAATACTTCCTCAGGTGTATGGATAGCTGGTTTAATGTGGCAGAGGGAGGCAAACGTGGTGGTAAGAACGTGTTACAGACACTTATATTCTGCTCTCTGTTGGAAACCCACAAGAATAAAATCCATTTGGTTGCGGGAGTATCAAATGCAACGGCAAAACTGAATATTTTAGACTGCGATGGATACGGCCTGCTGAATTACTTTGAGGGAAGATGCCGAGAGGGGAAGTATAAGGACCGTGATTGTGTGTATGTACAGACCAAGACCGGAGAGAAGGTTGTCCTTGTGTCCGGTGGAGGTAAAGACGGAGATGAGAAGCTGATAAAGGGTAATACCTACGGCATGGCGTATGTGACGGAGGCAAATGAATGTCACCAAAAGTTTCTAAAGGAGGTATTTGACCGTACATTGTCCAGTACGGATCGGAAGGTTTTTCATGATCTAAATCCTAAGGAAGAAGAGCATTGGTACTATACGGATATTCTTAAATTCCATGAGGATCAGCAGGAACTACATTCGGATTATGGATATAATTACGGCCACTTTACGCTGGTAGATAACATGAGCATGTCGGATGAAAAGATAAAAGCTGTGCTGCTTACATACAACAAAGGAACAGTCTGGTACCGCCGTGATATTAAGGGAGATCGAGCAGTTGCAGAGGGAACTATCTTTCAGAGATTTGCAGATAATAATGAACCATATTTATATGATGATGCAGATATATTTGAGGAGTATACAGAGGATGGAGAATTATTAAAGTACAGGCTGAAAAAGACACCGTTCAAGATAACGATGGGTGTTGACTTCGGTGGTAATGGTTCTATGACAACATTCGTTCTCAAACTGTACTTTAACAGATACCATGACTTGCGGACGGCAGAAGAGGATCATATCCCACTATCAAAGGACATTGATGCGGATAGGATATGCGATAAATTTGTGGAGTTTTATCGTATGTGCATAGAGAAGTACGGGCGCGTTGATTGGGTGTTTCCAGATAGCGCCAGTACAACTATGATAAACAGTTTGAGGAGTGCTGCCAAGAAAGCAGGACTCCCATATCGGAATATCAAGGGATGCCGGAAGAATGAAATCTCGGACCGCCCAAAGACGGAAGATAAGCTATTTAATACTGGCAGACTTAAGATTAATCGACGATGTGAATACCTTCGGAAAGCGATAGGCAATTTGAAGTGGGACGAAGATCATCCGGATCGACCGGAGGATAAGAACATCGGTAACTGCAACGACTGGTGGGATGCAGAGTGCTATACATGGCTTGATTTTGTGGAACTGATAGATTTAGACAGATAAGGAGAATGACATGGAACAGTGTGTAAAGAATTTTTTGCAGAAAAAAGGGTACACGGTTAACGACAAGGCACTGACAGTGATACAGGCCTGTGATGACTGGTACAGCAACCGTGTGATTGAGGACTTTCATAAGCGTAAGACGATCAATGCGATTCCTTATGAGTTATCACGGCTTAATTTTGGTAAGCGATGCTGCTCGGATGATGCGAACCTGTGTGAGGTGTTGGAGATTAATGCCGGTGATGGAGAACAGGGGAATTTTGTCAATGATGTACTGGCTAAGAGCGAGTTTAACACCCAGTATCGTAAGCAGTTGGAAAAGACCTCGGCGGATGGTACAACAGCCTGTTACATCAGGCTGGATAATGCGACCTTTATGGATAACAACTCTGTAAAGGGTGGAATCATTAAGCTTAATTATGTGGAAGCGGATGCGTTTATGCCGTTGACGGTGGAAAACGATATCGTAATAGAAGCAGCCTTTTCCGGATCCGGATTGAGCAAGGGAAAGAAGCAGACCACGCTTGTACTGTTTACGTTGGGGGATAATGGATTATACACTGCCGAGACACACGTATTTGATGATAAGGGTAATGAGTTAACCGATCAGGAAACGATTGTGCAGCTGGGAGAGGTAAAGCCATTCGCAGTGATGCGTAATGCAGAGGTAAATAATCTGGATGATATGACCGGGTATGGTCTGCCTAAGCTGTGGGATGCTATTCCGGCGCTTAAGGTTGTGGATCTGTGCTACAACGTTCTCTTTTCCGATCTTGATAAAGCGGAGAAGATTATTCTTGTAAATGAACTGCTATGTGAATTTGACGAGAACGGGCAGCCTAAAATGACACCGGAGCAGAAAAAACTATTTGTCCTTATCGGTGAAAAACTTCCAGATCCACAGGAAAAAGCATTGATACAGGAATACAACCCGGAGATCCGCATTGAACCGGTGACAAAATCCTTTGAGCTGGCATTGTCGCTCTTATCAATGTCCTTTGGTTATGGCACAAAGAAGTACAGCTTTGAGAACGGACAGATTACTACAGCAACCGAGTATGTTGGAGAACGTCAGGATCAGATGCAGGAGCTCAACCGTCAGAGACAGGAAGCAATCCGGTACATACAGGACATCTGCAGAGCAGTGATGTGGTTTGCCAATACCTTTCAGGGCAAAGCATTCAACCTGGATCAGGAGATCCTTGTAGATTTCGATGATAGCTATATCACAGACCGGGAAGCAGAATTGGAGAGAAAGAGAAACGATGCGCTTGCATTTGATATTCCGGATCTGACAGTTTGGTATCTCATGGATGCATACAGCCTGGCAGAAGAGGAAGCACGGAAACTGGTAGAAGCCAAGGTGGAAAAAGAAGAGCAGGAAACAGGTGGAGAGGATGAGGATTAATGCTGTCAGAAGAACAACTTGAAATCATATCTGAAACCATTGCGCCCCTGTTCCAGTATTTAGAGCATGAGGTTATTGTGGACATTGCCCGCAGGATTGCAAAGACGCTTACTTATAGCCGTACTGCAGAGCTGCAGGCAATGTCTATGGCAGATCTCGGCTATAGTCCGGCACGGATCCGGAAAGAAGCTATGAAGATTCTCAATGCGGTTCCGGAGTATCGTAAGGCTGTAGCGAAGAATACGCTGGAATATAAGCGCGAGATCCGGAATACGATTAATGATATTACCAGGGAAGCATACAAAGCCAATGATGATATTGTGGCAGGTGCCGGTAATATGGCATGGATCAGTGACCTTGCCGTGTGGAAGAGTGTTGGTAAGGAGTTAAAGGATCATTCTTTTTTACAGCAGCTTGTGGATGCGTTTGCAGCACAGACCGCCGGAGAACTTAAGAATATGACACAGAGTACCGGCTTTAAAACCATGAGCGGGTATGAGGGCATAGAGAACGCATACCGCAGGGAATTGGATAAGGCTGTGATTAAGATCTGCTCCGGAACATTCTCCCAGGATAAAGTGATCCGTGATGTGGTGCATGATCTGGCACAGAGCGGGTTGCGGTCCATTGATTATGCATCTGGTTATAGTATGCAGCTTGATACGGCATCAAGGCTTGCGATCAGAACTGGATGCCATCAGCTGGCAGGAAAGATACAGGATAAAAACATCGAACAGACAGGAGAAAACCTTGTATATGTATCGAAGCACCGTGGCGCACGTAATAAGGGGATAGGCCATGCCAACCATGAGCAGTGGCAGGGCAGGGTTTATTACATCAAAGAAGGGCAGGATTACCGGGAAGAGGCGGACCGTATCGGACAGGATAGTATTACAGACCTGTGGAGAGCAACCGGTTACAGTGCAGATGGTGCACATGAGGACGATCCGGAGGGACTTTATGGGTATAACTGCCGGCACAACCATTATGCATGGTTTGAAGGAGCTTCCAGTTTCCCAAAGAATCATGATGAAAAGGATCCGGCACCGGTAACCATCAATGGAAAAACCTATGATTATTATGCTATGACGCAGAAAATGAGGTCTATGGAGCGGAATATCCGGGCATTAAAAAGGGAAAAAGAAGCTCTTACTACACTGGGAGCGGACACAACAGAGATTAATGCCAGGATCAAAAGTAAGACAGCGGAGTATAAAGAGTTTTGTAAGGCTTGTGGTGTGCCGGTAGCTACAAGTAAGCTCCGGTATGAATGCGGCACGTCTGACTTAAAGAATACCAAGGCGTGGAAAGGAATGCAGAACATAGAAGGGGAGAATGGCTATAAAGAGTATCGTGTTATCGGGGATAACGGTAAGGCGGTATCGCTTGGAGAAAAGGTGACCTTAAGTACAATGATCGCTAAAATGCCGTCAACAGTACGAAGTGCTTTATCAGATGTTACATTCCATTTTAATAGCAGTGTTGGAGGCGGATACTGGTACGGCCATAATGAGATTTATCTACCGAGTAACGTAACAGATCGGGAGTTTTACCATGAGGTAGGACATTGCCTGGAAGAAAAGCTGTTTAATAAAAAAGAAGTGGATGCTTTAAAAAAGAATTTGGTACAAGGTCTTACTAAAGATGATATAATAATAAAAACAGGTATGGATAGTACTGGAAATACCATGAAAATATTTGTATTAAACAGTCCGAGATTTATAAAGGAATACCAGGGAAGGTTATATGTGGAATCCGTAAAAGAAGCTCTGAATTCAGATGGCAGCATAAACACGGATGCACTCGGAGAGGTAGTATCTGTTGCTGTGGAGCATTATTTTATGACACCGAGAGCTACGAAGAAATATTTCCCGGATATGTATAGAATCGTGGAGGAAACCTTGCATGAGTGATAGCAGCTATTGGAATAAAAAAATTATTGATCTGCCGTGGACAGAAGAGAACCAGGAACTTTTTGCCGCTCATGTAGATATGGAAAAGGAAGAGGAGCGGTTAAAGCAGGAGGAAAATGTGGAAAATAATGGGACCCGAAAAAAGGATAATAATTTATAGATATATCATTGAAACGAAACATTAGTTCTGCTATAATATCCTCATGGAGGGTTACATATGTTGCCAAAAGGATATTATTGGTGCAGATGCCCTCGATGTGGAAATCCTAAGATGCAGGTATTACGGAATGATACCGCACTTGTCAATTTCCCGGGGTACTGCAAAAAGTGTAAAACAGAATCATTAATGACAATAGAGCCTAAGCGCCAAATAGTAAATTCGTAGATCGAATTGCTGTTTGGCGTTTTTTATTGTCAGATCAGGCGGGATAGAGCAGTGGTAGCTCAATGGCTTCCTTAGTCATGAGACGGTGGTTCGATTCCATCTCCCGCAATTTCCCATATCGCAGAAAGTGCGATTCAAAAAATATTTTAGGAGGATGAAATGAAGAACATTTTTGAAATCATGAAAGAGTATGGACTTGAAGTGCCGGAAGATAAAAAGAAGGACTTTGAAAAGGCTGTGCTCGAAAACTACAAGACCATGACGGATTATGACAATCAGACCAGGAAGCTGGACGCAGCGAATGATACGATCAAAGCGAATGACACCGCCATGAAAGACTTACAGGATAAGTTAGACGGATTCAAGGATGTAGATGTATCTGGTCTGAATCAGAGAATCAAGGATCTGGAAACAGAAAAGACGAATATCCAGAAGGATTATGATGCCAAGATTGCAGATCGTGATTTTAATGATCTTGTGAAAGAAAGCATTGCTGCTGTCAATGGTAAGAACCCTAAAGCAATCACTGCTTTACTGGACGTGGAAACCTTAAAGGCATCCAAGAATCAGAAAGAGGACATTGCAACAGCACTGAAAGCATTGACCGAGAAAGAAGATAGCAAGATGCTCTTCGGGGAGCCGGAACCTAATCCGGTAGGAACAGGTAATTTGATTGGACAGGTGCAGAAAACACCGGGACAGTCAACAGACACCCTTAAGGATGCGCTTAAGGAGAAATATAAATAAGAGGAGAATGAGAAATGGCTTTAACATTAGAAGAAGCAAAGGTCGGCATGGCTGACAAAGTAGACCAGAATGTCATTGATGAATTTAGAAGAGCTTCACTTTTATTGGATATGCTTATATTTGATGACACAGTATCCCCCGGAACCGGTGGTTCCACACTTACCTATGGCTACGTGAGGTTAAAAACTCCATCGACGGTAGCCGTGCGTTCTATCAATACGGAATATGCACCTAACGAAGCAAAAAGAGAGGAAGCAACTGCAAAGGTTATTATCCTTGGTGGTTCTTTTGAAGTAGACCGTGTTATTGCGGAGACCGGTGGTGCAATTGATGAGATCGACTTCCAGATTAAGGAAAAAACCAAGGCAGGAGCAAATTACTTCCACAATCTTGTAATCAACGGTTCTTCTGCTGCATCCGGTAGTGGGTATATTACCGGAACTTTTGACGGACTTAAAAAGTTGTTATCTGGTTCTGATACAGAATATACATCCGAGGCAGATATTTCGACCAGTGCATTGCTGGATAGTAACTACAATGCATATCTTGATGAATTGGACGGATTTATCAGCAAGCTGGCAGAAAAGCCAGATATCCTGCTGATGAACAATGAATTACTGACAAAGACAAGAGCAGCCGCAAGGCGTGCTGGCTTCTATGAAAGAAGCACAGACGGATTCGGTAGAACAGTCGAGAAGTACAACGGCATTCCTATGATGGATGTTGGACAGTATTATAACGGCACGAAGAGTGCTGATGTAATTGAAACAACTACTCCATCCACAACGGCTTATGGCACAACAGACTTGTATGCGGTGAAACTTGGTCTTAATGCATTTCACGGTATTTCTGTTGATGGTGGCAAGATGGTGCACACTTATCTTCCCGATTTGAATGCGCCTGGCGCAGTAAAGAAAGGTGAAGTTGAAATGCTTGCTGGGGCTGTTCTGAAAAATAGCAAAATGGCAGGTGTTCTTAAGGGTATTAAGGTTAAGCCTAAGGCAGCAGCCTAAGTAGGAACGGAGGGAGCAGTATGTCTTACATAGCGTGGGAGCAGTATCGCTCCCTTTGCAATAGCATTACAGATGAAACAGAATTTAATAGGTTGTCCAAGTTGGCAGAGATCAAATTGAACACCATTACCCACATGAGGGCGAAGCGGTTTGAGAATGAGTACAGTGAGGAAATAGCCACAGATTTCCAGAAGCAGGTCCATATGCAGATTCAGGACACTTTCTGTCAGCTGATCAGTCTTATGAGCGTACAGGAAAGCTCCGGCATGGGTACTGGGATTACTTCCGTCAGTAATGACGGGTATTCGGAGTCCTACAAGGTCACCACAGCGCAGGAGAAGGAAGCACAGCTTACCTCTGTGATCCGTTCCGGACTGTCCGGTACGGGATTGGCAGGCGCATTATGATCTGTAATAAGAAATCGTATCCGGAGGTAAGCAAAGATTGTGAGAACTGCTCGGAAAGGGATGCCTGCTTTAGCGGGCACGCAGTCGGCGTTGCAATGTTACCCCTTCTTGAAAATTCAGTAGCTCCTCTTTTGAGAGAAACGATGCAAATTAATGTAGACGGTGTAATGACAACGGTTTACAAGGATGAAATAGAAAAAGAAATCTATAAGGCACTTCGTGAGCCGTTTATGCTGAATTATGGAGCGTGATGATATGAGTGTATTGTTTACGGACACCATGACGGTCTATAACTACCATCGGGATCCGGATACCGAAAAGGAAACCTGGCTCCGGTCAGTAGTAAAAGGCGTACAGTGGAGTCATAACAAGACTGAGGTTACTACTTCCGGCAATGTGCAGACAGAAAGCAAGGTGGAGAGTATCACCATTGATTTCCAGCGTAGTTATGGGAATAAGCCTTATCTGTTACCTACGGAGTATGCGAAACTGCCCGAAGAGGAAGCAGAAAATTACTGGACACTGAATGCAAAGACGGGACAGGATGTGATTGTCCTGGGTGTGTCAGATAAGGAAATTAGCCGGCCTTATAAGTTGTCGGATCTGCAGAAGGACTTCCAGTATGCGGTCACCGTCACAGCAGTATCGGATAACCGGAACCGTCCACGGCTTAAGACCATTAAGGTGGTGGGAAAGTGAGCAGATACAATTATGTTTGCGCATTCAATCTGGATGATTGTATAAAGGCTCTCGGACTTGAAGAAAAAGGCAGGGTGCAGCAGTTTGTAACTCATGAGTTTATGAAGAATGTGGAGCCATATGTACCGAAAGATGAAGCAGAAAAGTATGAAAACCCCGGAAGATTGATTGACAGCTGTCATATAGAAAACGATACGGATGTTGTATGGAAAACTCCGTATGCCAGGCGGCTTTATTATCACCCGGAATACAACTACCAGGGCGCACCTATGAGGGGTGGATACTGGGCAGATCGATATATGCAAAATGGCGGCCAGCAAGAAATTGAAGATGGAGTTAGGAGAATGGTGAAGAAATGACCGTATCAGAAGCAGTAGTTAAGTGGCTGAAATCATTTAATCCAGCGGAATACTGGAAGATGGTGAAGATAGACACGGATATCCAGTCGGCAGAGGTAGAAACCTATTCGGTGGTGAAAGAGCCGGTCAGAAATATAAAATCTTATATTTCCGGTCGGAAGATCATTACCGATCATTATATGATCCAGGCAAGACTTGCAAGCCAGACCAATACAGACCGTATTGATAATAATGGCTTCGGTGAAGCATTGGAAGACTGGGTATCACAGCAGAATAAAAATAAGAACTTTCCGGACATAACGGATGCAGCGGTTACACAGGTATCCGTAACGACTCCGTTTTGTATCGGATCAACGGCAAAAGGGAACAGCATCTATCAGATGACTGTATCCATCAAATATGAAAAGGAGAGATAATCATGTCTGAAATGAGAGATATGCTTCGGCACTATTTTAATATCGGAACACCGGAAGCACCTAAGTGGGTGTTACTTGGTGATGGTATTACATCGTTGACCGAAGAATTTAACCCGGAATCAGAAACAAAGCAGTATATCAATCAGAAGAATGGCACCACTAATTTGAAATCTTATACTCCGTCTATGAGTGTAGAAAGAGAGTACATCAGTGACGATCTGCAGAAGTGGATGGATGAAAAGATTAAGACGCTTCCGGTCGGATCCGCAGCCATCAGTGAGTATGTCCGCATTAATTTGATGGATACACCGACAGAAGCAGGAGCATATCCGGCAGTTAAGAGAAAGTGTACCTACCAGTTTGATTCTGTTGGCGGTGATGCCGGATCTGAACTTGTAAGTGCTATGACACTTGGCGGTGTAGGTGACGGAGTTCAGGGTACCTTTGTGGTAACCGAAGGATCCGAGGCTTTTACAGCAGCGTAGAAATGGAATAAGGGGGGAATATCCATATTGGATGTTCCCTATCATTCATAAGGGAGAATAACAATGGTAAGAGAGTTTAAGGCAGGACAGGTACAGGATGAGCATATTGTAAAAGTGTATCTGAATGACAGTGATGATTATATTTACATCAATGACCGGGACACTTCTGTGGTTGACCGGTTCGCTGAATTGATTCAATGGATCGAGAGCAAAGGAAAAGAGATCTCCGAAAAAGAGAAGTCCTTTGAACAGCAGTACGGAAAGGATATTATTACACGGAATGAAGAGGGTGAGATTGATGATATCAACATTGATGCACTGGTAGCATTCTGCAAATTCCGTAGAGAAACATATCAGGAAGCAGCTGACCGGATCGAAAGGATCCTGGGACAGGATGCCGTTAAGAAGTTTTTCCGTGCATCCTATGAGATCAATCCTGATTTTGTACCGGATGATGAATGTCTGTATGATTTCCTCGATGCCGTTACTCCTGTTTTGAATCAGGTATTTGAAGGTCGTGCAAAGCGTATTTCCGAGAAGTATAACCGGAACCGTAAGGGCGGTAAGAGAAGCAAATATCGTAATAAAGAGGAACTTATTCAGTCCTATATGGGGAAATAATATATGTTCAATGTGATGCTTGATGAACTCCCAGATATGTGGGAAGGTTTTCCGATAGACACAGACTTCCGGATCGGGGTGCAGATCTCACAGATCATGGAGGATAAGGATCTGTCGGATAATGAAAAGTGGGGTGCTTCCGCAGAACTTTTGTTCCGCGGTATCCGGCCGGATCCACCGTATTATTATGACGCTATCATGTGGTTTCTGCAGGAATGGAATCGTGATAATAATAAGAAGTCTAAGGACCGTACCAGAGTCCTTGATTATGACATTGATCAGTGGCGGTTATACAGTGCCTTTAAAGCTCAGTACGGGATAGATCTGAACACGGTTAATATGCATTACTGGCAGTTCATGGGTATGCTTACGACACTGAATGAGTGTGCATTTACCAGAGTGGTGGATGTTCGTCTTAAGAAGCTTAGGTCAAATATGACGAAAGAAGAAAAGCAGATCTTAAAAGACCAAAAGACAATTTATGATTTGGAACAGCCGGAGAATCCGTTATCGGAGGAAGAGAAAGCAAAGAAGCAGGAAGCATTAGAGACATTTGAAAGAATGAGAAAAGCCAAATCGTAGCGCCTAAGAGCCAGTTACTTATACAAGTGATTGGCTCTTTCTCGTTAAGTGAGGCGGATCGTGGGAAATTATGATGCAGAAATAAGGGTATCAACCAAAGTAGATACCAGTCAGATGCAGAGATTACAACTGCAGATTGACAAGGCAGTACAGAGAGTAGATGCGCTTAATCAAAAATTTGAGGAACTGAAGAATAGAAAAGTACCGACAGAGGCCTACACAGAACTGCAGGGTAAAATTACAGCGGCAAAGTCAGAACTTGCATCTTTGATTGCAGAAGAGGAAAAGTTTAAATCAATAGGCGCTACCACAGGGGTTGCGTGGGATACGTTGATTGAGAAAGAAGCAACCGCACAGTTGAAGATCGAAGGTCTTAATGCAGAAATGCAGAAGCTGGTTGCTACTGGAAAGGACTTTACCATTGGAGCCGATCCCAAAGAGATCAACGATGCAGCAAATGATCTTTCAAGAGCAAAATCGGAACTCCGTATGCTTGTGACAAAGCAGGACGAGATGCGATCAAAGAATGTAAAAGTGAGTGACGGGCTACGAGGTATTTCCAATGGCTTGAGAAGAGTAGGGAATGCCGGCATTAAAGCATTCTCGGGTATGAATCATCATGTCAGAAAGTCCGGAGGATTGCTTGGAAGTTTTGCATCACGGCTTAAGAGTATGGCTATGAGTCTGCTGATTTTCAACTGGATCACAAAAGGATTTAACGCAATGGTGTCCGGTATGAAGGAAGGTTTTAAGAACCTGGTACAGTATTCAGACGAATATAACCGGTCTATCTCTTCCTTACAATCAGCAAACTTACAGTTGAAAAATAGTTTTGCTGCTGCATTTGCACCGATCGTACAGATGATTATTCCTTATCTGGTACAGCTGATCGGCTACGTAACAAGTGCGGTCAATGCATTTGCACAGTTCATTGCTATTCTTGGTGGTAAGTCCACATGGACCAGAGCAACAAAAGTACAGAAGAATTATGCGGCGTCTCTCAATGGCACCGCGGCTGCAGCAAAGAAAGCAGTAGGTGCGCTTGCATCTTTTGATGAAATAGATGTTCTGAATAAAAAAGATAGCTCCGGAGGAGCAGGGGGCATCAATCCGGGAAGTATGTTTGAAGAGGTTCCGGTAGGAAAATTGTCGGGATTCTGGAAGAAACTACTGGACGCCATTAAAAATGGTAAATGGTATGAACTTGGAAAGTTCCTTGGAGAACAATTAAAGCAGGCACTGGATAACATTCCTTGGAATGAAATAAAAGATAAAGCACGTAAGGTTGGAAAGAATCTGGCTGACCTGATTAATGGCTTTATTGAGGTCGAAGGACTTGGATATTCCATTGGGCGGACACTGGCAGAGGCTTTTAATACCGGATTTGAATTCTTAAATAGCTTTGTTCATGAATTTCATTTTGACTCGCTTGGGAAATTTCTTGCTGAGACATTCAATGGCTTATTTGAGAACATTGATTGGCCATTAATTAAAGATACGCTTGTTACCGGTGCCAAAGGACTTGCAGAAACAATCAATAATTTTGATAAGTTTTTCACTTGGGATCACATTTCCAATACGATATCCAATGGTTTGAATACTCTGGCAGATACTGTTATTGCCTTTTTTGAGGATACAGACTGGCTTGATCTTGGAAAAAATGTAGGGGATCAGCTGATTAAGTCGATCAGGAAAATTGATTGGGAGAGTGTGGGACGTGCCATAGGGGATATGATTCACTCTGCAATTGTATTTCTTGCAGGTGCGCTTTCAGAATGGGATTGGGGTGTAATAAAAGATGCCCTTAAAGATCTGGTTAAGGGATTCTTTTCTGCATTTGATGATGATGATCTACCGGATAATATCAAGAAAATAGCTAATGCAATAGAAGTGTTTGGAATTGCTCTTGGTGCGTTAATAGCAATTAAAGGAGTGGCCGATATTACAACGGCACTCGGCGGCTTGTTTGGTTTGTTTGCAAGTACGACACTTTCAACGAACATTGGAACGACTAGCACAGAACTTGCAGGATTGGCAACGACACTTAGCAAGCTATTTGCTGTACTTACACTTGGAGAAGGTGCTGTTAAGATATTTTCATCAGAAATTCGGGAAATAGCAGATGAAAGTGGCCGCAACATGGAACAGGTTGACGCCATACTTGATAGATATGGAAATGAATTGTTTACGGGAGCGTTTCATGCTGCATCGGATGCTGTAGGCGGTTTAAGCGCAGCATTTAACGGACTTCCATTTGCAATGGAAGGAACTATTGGAAAAATGGACGCACTTGACAAGATGATGCGGTCCATTGGAGATGGAACAATTTACACAGATGAACAGTTAAAAAAGGCTCAGGATACATGGAAATTATCTGCGGATGATGTAGAGATGCTTAGGCAATCTATGCTTGATGCGAATGAAGCTACTTTTGCGTGGTCAGCCGCGTTCCCGGAATTAGATAATGCTTCAGCACAAACGCTTGCTAATATCACTGAAGGAATGTCCCTTATGAGGGATGGAACAATCAATAATGAAATAGAGTTGGCCAATCTTGTCGAGCAATCAGGATACACAAATGAAGCATTTACATTTTTAGCAGACTATCTCACGGAGAATGTAACACTTGCATTTTCTGATACAACAGAGAGCGTTACCAATAATACTACGGCATTGCAGGAAGAGCAGGCAGAACTTTCCAATACCAATACATCCTTAGAAACTCATCAGCTGGCATTGGAGAACACCAATACAAAGCTGAAAGATACTCAGTCTGAAATGACGAAGACAAAGGATAAGTCCAATGAAATGGCTACAGGAATCAATACCAATAGCGATAATGTGAAGAAAACCACGGACAGGGTGTGGCCGCAGGTCGGAAATAAGATGACCTCTGAAATGTTGATGGCACATGACAATATTATGGGAATGCTGGAAAGCATTACGGAAGAGATTGACGGTGTCCTCGCTAAAATAGGAGCACTTATGAGAGCCGGGGCAGATGCCGGAGCCAGTATTGGATCATCCGTACTTGCATCAGTTCATAGCTCTGTTGCAACTCAAAGTGATGCACAGGAAATTCCACATCTTGCCTCAGGTGCTGTGATCCGTGGTGGCAACCCATTTATGGCAGTTCTCGGAGATCAGAGATCCGGTCAGACCAATGTAGAAGCACCGTTGTCTACGATCGAGGACGCTGTAAGGAATGTTATGTCCGAAGGCGGCTATTCTGGTGAGGGTGGTGACTTGACAATCAACCTCAATTATGACGGTGAGACATTTGCAAGGTTATTTCTACCTGATCTCTTATCAGAAGCTCATCGTCAGGGATATGACATAGAATTTGATCCGACATAGGGGGTGTAAGAATGGATGATTATACACAGGGCATCTACATTGATGGTACATATTTTAACATTCCCCTTGTTTCAGTTAAAAGAGAAGCCAAGGTACTGGATAAGTATGCGGTACGAGAAGAGGAAAGCGGAGATCTGATGCGTGAGATCATCGGTGTATATATCAATTATACGATGAACTTCGGGACGATTGATGATGATGATCTTTATGAAACATTGTGGGATAAGCTGACCGAACCGGTAGATTTTCATGATGTGACTTTACCATCAACGAAAGGCAAATATTCTTTCCGGTGCTATGTTTCCTCTGTATCGGATGAGATGGAAAAAATTATGGATGATACCGTCAAGTTTAAGGGGCTTACCTGTAAATATATAGCAAAAGCTCCGTGGAGGACACCATGAGAAAGACAGGGTTTTATGCAAAATATGAGCTGTACGATACAACGGCTCGTGAAGACAGTACTTTGACAACCGCATATAACCAGACCTTTGCGGACATATCAAAGGGAAAAGACAATATTTCCTCACCGGATTACGGCACTCTGGAAAAGGAGTATTTCCTATTAAATGGATCCTTACCTGAGATGCCGGACACACCGGAGGATATCGTATTCTTTTCCAAAGAGATGTCCGGAGCAGACGGAACCTTTACCGAGAATCCACTGCTTATCATCCTGTTTACCGAGAATCACACATCTGCCTGTCTGACTTTCCACTTTGTGGGAGATTATCCACTGGAAATGAAGATCCGGTGGGTGGATGGCAACGGCAATTACATTGAGTATGCAAGCTATGAGGTGGACAGTAATAAGTTTGTTGCCTGGAAGCAGGTGGAGAACTACCGGAGAATTGAAGTGGAGTTTATCAGGGCGAAGCCATACCGGTATGTGAAGTTTCGGTACATCGAATATGGTACCGATATCATCTGTGGTGTAGATGGTTATCCGGTGAAGGAAGCCAAGCTTGTAGAGGAATGTGATCCGATATCCAATAAAATCGCCATCAATAAGCTGACCTTTAAGCTGATTGATGAGAAGAATGATTTTGATATTGGAAACATGAGTGGCATCCACAGGGTATTTCAATCAGGGCAAAAGGTGATGGCCTATGAAACAATAAATGGCGAAGCACAGCTGCTTGGGGCATTCTTTTTGGACAGTTATTCGACTACAAAGAATATATCAACGATTTCACTTGTGGATTATAAAGGTTTGTTGAGCAAGCATACCTTCCGGGGCGGAAAGGTTTATACCGGAGAGCCGGCGGGTGAGGTCATTGATCAGATCATGGCAGCAGCCGGCTCTCCGGTATAAACCTTTCCTGAAGAGACCAGGGTAACACCTCTGTACGGATGGCTGAAGATACAGGATTGCAGGAAAGCACTCAGGGAAGTCTTGTTTGCCTGTGGTTCCGTAGTAGATAGCAGCCGCAGTGAATCACTAAATATATTTAAGGTTTCTAAGACGATTCAGACTACGGTCATGCGGACACGGAAGTTTTCAACCACACCTAAGAATCAGAGTTACATATCAGACGTGACGGTTAAGTTTCCGGTGTATTCGCTGGATGAAGAGAGTAAGGAAATATTGAAAGGTACATATTCTCCCGGAACATACACGGTGGATTTATCATCACCGGCATCCGCCCTGACAATATCCGGTGGAACAATTACCGAGCAAAGCAACAATTCTGTATCGTTTACAGTGGCATCCGAGGGTGAAGTCGTTATATCCGGGAAAAAGTACACCAAGGAAGATATCTCTGTCACATCATCTGTAAACAAAGTAGATGCCGGAGAATCAAGAGAAACAAAAAGTTTTAGTTGTACGGTGCTTGGAATGGAACAGGCTACCATGCGTGCAAAGGAAATCCTTGATTATTATGATTTACGATTGAACTTGAAAATTAAATTCCTGAATGAGGGAGATAAGGTGGCGGATTGGTCGGAAATCTTTAATGCGGATAAGCACATGGGAAGTTACGTTGCAGTCTTCGAAAAAATGACAACCGACCTTACCGGTGGATATATCTCCACGGCAGAACTTCGGGGATATTACAAGCTCGTAAATGACTTCTACTATACCGGAGAAATCATTGCCGGGGAAGAGTTTGGAGGGTATTTATGATATTTATATATGACCGTAGCCAAGCAGATATTGAGAACAGGACAGAAAAGGGATATATCAATGCTTCTGACCTTGTGCGTGTGGAAAGCAACACGGAACAGATTGCTGGATGTATCGCAGTTCCGGTATCGGCAAATAAGGTATGGAACAATGGAGATTTACCAAGAGTATCAGACTTCAAGAGGATTCGTGACAATGTGGAGAAGATAAGGAATGGGTTCGTAATTTTACCGACCACTCCGGAAACACCGGAACAACCTCTGAATACATGGCAGAAGTGGAATGCCATTGAACATATCTTACATGATGTGCACCAGATATATGATAGCAACCTTAACAACCATAATTATTGTGGAGAGATATCCGCAGGAGAAGAGATAGGAGTGATTTAATATGGCATTTGTAACAAAAACTTGGAAAGACCGTATGGTAGAATTCGCCGGCCGGAGAAAACTGAAAAATGTATCTACCAATGAAGCGGTGCTGTATGATGTAAGCCGTTCAGAGGGAACGGTGATGCAGACAGGGGATAGTTTTAGTGCTACGAATATGAATGATTTGGAGCAGAGAATCAAGACGGAATTTGACAATGTAAACAGTAGTTTGAACGGCATGAAATTCGGCATAGATGGAGATGGTAACTACGGTTACTATGGGGCTGATGGCAGCCTTATCCCTTTT
>OGNQ01000671.1_pt1 | contig 31899 bp, 44 predicted proteins | sample 1573481 | NCBI WGS metagenome assembly OGNQ01 (sample SAMEA2581920, study PRJEB24529) | metagenome | biome: Human gut stool | place: China | collected 2011 | reverse complement strand
CGATGCTGAACTGCTTCGGAAACTGGCACCGAAATATGGATATGAGGTGTCGATCGTTGAAAAGGCGATGGATGGAGAACGCGAGATCAGCAGCACCTATATCCGGGAAGAACTTTCCCTGGGAAATGTGGCAAAAGCAAATGAATTGTTACAAACGCTCGTCGGTAAGGTCAATGACCTTTGGAACGGCAAGAGACAGAATATAAACGCCGACGAGGCATACGAACTTTGTCGGCAGATAGTAAAAGAAGCGGACGAGGAGAGCGTAAGTGAAAGCGAACGAATTAGCGATTAAACAACGTTATGACCGTTACGGAAAACTTGTAAAACTCTACAATGCACTCGGACAACTGATCGCCGAACTGAAAAGGTCGGGAGGGTTGAGCGGTATAGATTATGAGGCGGTTCGTATCGACGGCGGCATAAAGGTATCCATAGAGGAGCGTGTACTTCGTCAGGTCGAGAAATACAAAGAGATGAAAGACGACGCTCTCGACGAGGTATTCGCCATAGGAGACGAAATAACGAGGTCGCTTAAACTTCTGACCGAGGACGAGCGGATCGTAGTCATATACAGGCATCTACAAGGTCTGCCGTGGAAAGAAATACCCGAAAAAGTACATTACAGTGAACGCAAGGTTGCTCTATTGTATGCCTCTGCTATCTCGAAGATTGCAACGGCGCAAAAGGAGAGCGAGAAATGAGCGACTGGGTAGGAAACGGAAACTCGGTATATAAAACGCTGGGCGCGAGCAATCACACCAACAAAGAGCGGGAAAAAGACGATTACTATGCAACCGATCCGATAGCGATAGATAAATTGCTTACGGTAGAACGCCTGAATGAAAATGTTTGGGAATGTGCTTGCGGCGCGGGGCATTTGTCAAAGCGTCTTGAACGGTTTGGTTACAATGTTAAATCAACCGATTTAATTGACCGTGGTTACGGAAAAACAGGCGTTGATTTTCTCGCTCAAACCGAAATGTTCGCCGGGGATATTTTGACAAACCCGCCGTATAAATACGCAATGGAGTTTGTTCTCAAAGCGTTGGAGTTGATCCCCGACGGATACAATGAAAGCGGGCGGCGGCTCTGCGGTCGCTTACGCGTGGTTTGTCTGGCAAAAGGGCTTTCGCGGCGTTACGGAGGTGTTGTGGATATGAAAAGAGTAGTCGCGGCACTTATTGTTGTAATTATGTGCTTTATGCTGTCGGCGTGTTTGTTTCCGACATACAAAACGCCGCTTATAGTCGAAAAAGAGGAGGGATAAAATGATTAACGAATTAGGTTTTCAAAAAGTTATAAACGAATGTAAAGAGCGCGGAACTGTGAGGATAAAGTTTAATTCCCCAAAACCGCTCAACTTAAAACGCGACGATAATGAGATATATAGAATTACTGAAAGATACGTCGCCGAGATTGTTAACGCGCAGGAAGAGTGTTATGTTCGTGCCGTCATTCAAGCGGCAGAAGAAGCGGGGGTAACTACTCTTGATTTAATCGATAAGGAATTTATCGTGTCGGCAATTAAACACGAGCAGGAAAGGAGACAAAGTAAATGAAATCGGTTTTAATATCAATCAAGCCGCAATGGTGCGAGAAAATAGCAAGTGGCAAAAAGACAATCGAAGTACGCAAGACTGCACCGAAAGAAGTGCCGTTTAAGGCTTATATTTACTGCACAAGTCAAAAGTTTGACGGAGAGATACTTTTAACCGCCGATAAAAAAGTCGAGCGTAGGTATCGCCATTGTCGGGATAATGGCGATATACCGCTTGCGGGAAAAGTTATCGGAGAGTTTATCTGCGACAAGGTCTATTCGATAAAAAATCAAGGCAGCAGGTTTGTCGTCGCAGACGAAGAACAAGGCGTAACAAACGAGATTGCCCGTCAAAGTTGCCTTGATTATGACGATATGGTTGGTTATTTGGGCAACAAAGACGGCTACGGCTGGCATATATCCGACTTAAAGATTTACGACAAACCGAGAGAGTTGAGCGAGTTTAGAATATCTTGCAATCGCAAAAATCTTTGTTATTCTTGCAATAGATTTACGGGTAAGCCGTGGGATATTTGCAATAACTCAATAACTCGCCCGCCGCAGTCGTATATGCGCGTCGAAGAGTTAAAAGAGGTGTAAAATGTGTGATTTATATGACGATATATTAGACTGTCCTCACGGCGATTGTGAGACGTGTACTTACGTTCAAGATTTAGGAGAGTAAAAATGACTATCTATGGCGACGGTTTTATAAAATATTAACGATACAATCGCGGGGCGGCGCGTTTGTAAATAAAAAACACAGCAAAGAAATTTCGGTATTTAGTCGAGAGAAAGCCGCCCCTTTCTCAAATGAGGTAATTATGAAGATTTACATAGCAGGTCAAATAAACGGAAACAAAAATTACTTGCAACAATTTTACGAGGCGGAAACAAAGATAATGGATAAACTCGGGGATTCTGCAGCAGTTCTTAACCCCGCTCATCTTCCCGAGGGAATGACGTCGGGTGAATATATGCGTATATGTTTTGCAATGATTGATTGCGCCGATACACTCGTGTTGTTGCCTAACGCTATATTAAGTAAAGGCGCATTGTTAGAAGCGCAATACGCGAACTATGTGGGTAAACCGGTATACTTTTTAGATGATTGGTTGGATAAACCTATAATCAATGCACGTTAATGAAAGAACGAATTAAAAAGGCGTGGCAGTGGTTGCGCAAGCACGTTATAAATCGCGAAATGCTATTGTGGGTAATAATAGCCGAACTTATATTTTGGTTACCCTGTATCGTTTCTGCCGTCTTGGCGTGGATAATATCCCCGTGGTGGTGGACGGTGTTCGGCGCGTATGTCGCGTTTTGGGCGGGACCTTTCACCCCGGCAATGCCCTTGCAATTCGGTTTGGCAATCGGGTTAAAGAAACTTTATGAAAAAATAAGAAAAAGGAAGTGAATATATGTTTTGGGGCGGGTTTGTAATTGGTTGTATCGTAGGTGAGTTAATATCTTTCTGTGCCTTTGCTCTTGCGTATGTGGCAAAAGAAAAACACGATGACGACGATGACGAGGATGACGAGGATAAATAGTGCTAAGCGTATTGTTTTTGAAAAATAAAAGTGTGCATTGTCGTGCATTGATTTGCAGAAACACTTATGCTATAATGGTAGCGTGGATAGTTTGAAAAAACTCATTCCCGTTTTTTCCCCCTTATCATAGCATAGACCCCGCCGATTAAATGTTCGACGGGGTTTTGCTTATGAAACGATTGACATTATCAAGATTTTGAGGTAGTATATGGAATATAGACAGAATTCGTTAAAGCCGTATCAGAAACCCACGGTAGAAATAAGTGAAGATGAGAGTAATAGCGGCAATACCGGTTTGCCGTTCGGGTTATGTAAGAAATATGGAATATCTTTACCGCAGAATGCTACTCCTCGTGACGCTTGGAACGCATTAGCGGGCAAAGGAATTTACCCGCCGTGGACTGAAAAGGGCAAAGACCAGTATAAGGACGAGAGCGGGAAAGAAGACGGCGAAGAGAGTGATCCGCGGCAGACAGAAGAAGACAGCGAGAAAGCAATAGACCGAATGCTTTCTGATAGTCGTATTGTTTACGATAAAAAGATAACGAAAGATTATATTGTCAATTCGCTGAATGCGGCAAATTCTGAAATGCGTGATTTAACCGTCCGCTTATTCAATGATGATAGTTTCGGGTATAGTAACGCATACTCGAAAGATACGGCATATTTTCCCGGTGCCAATAAAGTTTCCTTTTATAAAACAAAAAATGTAGGCGGCGAAGAGTTCGATAGTCCTTATGAAAAAGGTGCCACCTTCTTTCACGAAACTTGGCACGCGATAGATAGTAATTATGGCGAAGTTGTTGACACTAAATATATGTCGGGTTATCAGAAACGGCACTTAACTTTAAGCGAAACGCATATATTAAGAAACGGTAAAACTTTTGAAAGCGTTCTATTTGAGGAATGTAAAAACGTCAATTGGGGAGATGCTATCAAAGAGATAAAAGCAGACAAAGAAAACGCTTTACAGAAGTTAGGTTTGTCATATGATAAATGTATTGACGAATACCGCGCCGTTCTGAATAAAGAAATGGAATTGCGAAGAAGGGCGGGTTATGGTACAAGTCCCGAATTAAGAGCGTATGTAAAATCGAAAGAGTATCAAGACGCAAAACGGAATTACGAGAAAGTCGCTGGTTATCCCTCGGAAGTCAATAGGAAGTGGGGCGATTTGAGCGATATTGCGTGCGGGTACACCAAAGGTAGGCAAAAATTAACTACTATGGGGCATTCGGGTAATTACTTTAAGGAGAAAGGGCAACGGGCAAGCGAGGCATTTGCCGAGTGTGCCGCGGCTATGGCTACTAAAGGCGAAAGTTATCAAGTATTAAAGAGATTTGTTCCTAATACTATGGCGGCTTTTGAAGAAATATATCAAGACTTAAAAAACGGAGAGATTAAGAGTAATGGAAGACCGAGATATGTCCCTTGAGGAAATGCAAGAAATCAGAACACAATACTTTATCGAGTTTAACGAAATTCCGATGATGATAATGTCTGAAAGCGAAGAGCATTATTGCGAAAGACTTAAAAAGGCATTGGAAAGAGGGAGACCGATTACCGAAGAAGATATAGACGAGGATTTTCCTCTTGTAGACGAAGAGGGATATCCTATATTGTACTAACTCAACAACTTAATAATGAAAAGCACTGCTACGGCGGTGCTTTTTTTATGCGTAAAAATAACGAAAAAGGAGCAATTTAGCGAAAATGAAACTTAACGAGCGTCAGAAAGCCTTTTGCGAGTATTACGCCGCGAGTTTCAATGCAACGGAGAGCGCGAAGAAAGCGGGGTACAGTCAGAAAACGGCTTATTCTATCGGGCAAGAGAACTTGAAGAAACCTGAAATTCAGAAATACCTTGCCGAACTCACGGAAAAGATGAAATCGAGCCGTATAGCCACGTTAGAAGAGGTCTACGAGTATTTATCCGAAACGATGAGAGACGGGATAGTAGAGCGTAAAGAAAGGACGAAAGCGGCGCAACTCTTGATGACTTCGTTAGAGCGTAAAGCACCTCAGGATGACGGCACGGAAAGGGCAAAACTCGATGACCTTTGCGAACGATTAGAGAAATATGCAGGGGGCGGACAGGATGAGTGAAAAGGAGTTCGAGGGTTTTACCGAAAAGCAAAAGAAAGTATTGAGGTGCGCAAACAAGCGTTTCAATATTCTTTCCGGTGCGACGCGTAGCGGGAAGACGCATATAACGTATTTCCTGATTATACTTCGCATAAGGGAGCATTACAACAACAATATACTTTTTTGCGGTAAGACTTTGGCAACGCTTGAAAGAAATATCTTTGTCGAAATGCGGAAATGGTTCGGTGAGGAGTATATCGGCGAAGTAAAGTCGGATATGTCGGGCAATCGAATGATTAAGATATTTGGCAAGTCCTGCTATTGTGTCGGCGCAAACGACGAGAGGGCGATAACGAAAATACAGGGTTTGGGTCTCGGCTACGCCTATTGCGACGAGTTGACGACTTATCCCGAAAACTTCTTCAGAATGTTGCAATCGCGTTTAGACAGAGATGACAGTAAGTGCGACGCAACTTGTAACCCGGAAGGTCCGACGCACTTTGTAAAGAAGTTAATCGACGATGACCCCGAACATGTATACAACGAACACTTTTCGATATACGACAATACATTTCTTGCAAAGGAGTTCGTGGAGACTTTGGAACACCAGTACAGAGGCACGATATACTTCGAGAAGTGGATCCTCGGCAACTGGGTAAAAGCGGAAGGCGCGGTATATCCGTTATTTCGTAAAGAAGTGCATTTTCTTACGCCTGCGGAGTTTTCAAGGCGTTACGGACGGCATAGTATCCGTTACGTTATATTCGGCGGCGACGGAGCGAACACGAACGACGCAACGGCTTTAGTCCCTTTGGCTATAATGGATAACGGGCAGGCGGTAAGGCTGGAAATGTTTTACCACAACCCGAAGATTAACGGGCAGTTGTCTAACGAGCAATTGGTGCCGTATATACAGCATTATCTACAAGACCTGCAGGAGAAATACAGATTCAGGGAGAACGGCGTAGAGTTCGTAACTACTGTAGATTGCGCGGCGGCTGACTTGGTTTTGACGTTAGCGTACCGCTTGCCGCCCGAATACAACGTGCAGAAGTTCACGAAAAAAGACATATTGCAAACAACCGACGTTGTCAACAACGCATTGAGCCGAAGAGCCGTGTGTATCCTTGACTTCGGCGGTTATTTTAATTACGTGCGGAACGAGTTCGTGCCGGGCGACGATCAACTTGTAATCGACCTTGAAAATATGGTGTGGGATAAAAAGAACAACCGAAAATATGACGATACCGTGCCGAACGATTGCGCCGATGCATTCAGGTACGCGTTGAACACTTATTACAATAACCCGTTCAATCTTTGGGAGACACCTTCGATGAGCGAGTTCTATAAAGGAGATTAAAATGAGCGAAGAGCAGACTTGTAACATAAGCAAAGAGGTTGCACCGTGGCTTAGGAGTGCGGCGTTTAATAACTATTATACATATTCATTTATCGGCAGAGCAACGTTTTACGCGATGATTTCGCCCGAGTACTACGATTTTATGAACCGCTTTGTCAAGAATTGGCTTTGGTGGTATGACGGTTATGTGCCGTATTTCCATAATGCGGAGCAGGGAATACCGGCAACAAAGATAGCGACGGCTCTTGTCAATAAAATTGCGCGTAAGGTCATAGGCGGCAGGCTTATGTTCAAGAACGCGGGAAAAGACAAGACGAATGATACCGTCAATAAAGCATTGTCTTTTATTTCGTCAAAATGGAGTATAGATTCCAACTTTGAGGCGGTAGCGACAAGGGCAATAAATTACGCCGCGCAGGCAGGAACTTCGCTATTGAAGTTAAATCAGAGCAAAGGTGACTTATGGACTGAGGCATTGCGTCTGGATAGTTTTATTCCGATAATAAGCAATAACGACGAAGTAATCGGAGTAAAATGCTTTTTACGGTGTTTTTCCGATTTTGGCGTCAAGAAAAAGGACGGTAAAGCGTATAGCAGTTATTACCTTGTCGAGTACCGCCATTATGCCGATTATAAGTGTGCAGGCGGTAAAATTAAGCGGAATGCACCTGTATGCGAATATGTGATACATAAGCAGGTCGGAAGTGTTACGAACGGTGTTTATACGTCTCAGTCGATGTCAGAATGTGAACCGTTTAAGCAATTGCCCGATATTGTTAAGCATACGATAAGCAAAGCATATCCTATGCTAAGGTTCGATACGCCGATTCTGTTGCCGTTTACAAATCTCGGTTGCGAACTGGTAAAATGGACGGACGGTGTAAGCGGTCTTCCTGAGGTTCCGCTCGGCGAAAGTTTCCTCGCACCGCTTATATCTTACCTTATGGAATGGGATTTTTACCATGCATGTGCTAGTACAGATATGTATCTGGGCAGAGGCAGGGTACTGTTGTCTAAATACATGAACAGTGCGACGGGTGGCAATTACAACAGCGGACTTGACGATTTTATATTCAATCAGTATAGTTCGCAGAACCCCGAAAATCAAAAGCCCGTACCGATACAGTTTGAACTTCGCGCAGGCGAGTGGACGGCTATCCGAGATAGGTTGATACAGGATATAGCAATAAATTCGGGCTTAAACCCGTCGACCATTGCATCGTTCCTTGCGGACAACACGGCGAGAACGGCGAGAGAGGTTTCGACGGAAGAAAACGAAACGGCAGAATACGTCAACAGCGAAAGAGCAATTATAGAAAAGCCTATAAACAGGCTCTTAAAGACTATTACAACCTTTTACGGTTACGAAGATACGGTTGTGTTGCGTTGGTCGTCTGCAGGACTTACGAACCGTTTAACGCTCACGGAAATACTTGGTAATGCTATTCGCGACGGTTATTGTTCCAAATGGAAAGCCGTGCAAATGTTTAATATCGATGACGATCCCGAACAGGTCGATGAAGAATACAAGCGTTGCAAAGAAGAGAGTGAGAGTAACAATATGCCGTGGAATGATAAAGATTATTTCGGAGGGATAGATAATGACAAAATCGCCGAAAGTGGTGAGCCGCGTTTTGAATTGGCAGGCGCAGACGATAACGGACGCGGAGACGGAAATTCGACTGACGGTCAAAAACGAGTATTTGAGAAGAACGCCGAAATTTTTAATCGATGAAAAGGTAAAGAAGATAATCGCAAGAGCGGTAAAAGAATTGACGAGCGAAACGCTGAAACGAAATACGGCGGTTTCGCTCGTTGTTTTTTACAACGCTCAATATAACGAAATACGGCGTGTGCCAATTGTTTATTACGCGATTTTGCCGTCACTCGTCGAATTGCTCAACGCGAAAGGAATGCGGCGTAAAATACCCGTGCAAAGCCTTAAACGCAAGGGCGTAACAATAAGCGGCGAGTACGTGGATATGCCGAACGCGAACGTGTACGGCGTACCGCTTAAAGAATTTACCGAAGACGTGAGAAAGAGAGTTCAGTCAACCGTAGACAATCTCATCAAACAAACAGCAAAAGACCCCGACGATATAACAGGGCGAAATTCCTTACGAAACAAAGCCGAAATGCAAGTTCGATACGAAAAGCATTTGACGGACATAACCGATTTGAAAGCAAGCGGGGCAAAACTCGTTATATGCTCTACTCACACCGATTGCTCGGAGCGTTGCCGACCGTGGCAAGGTAAGGTTTACAGCCTTGACGGCACGAGCGGAACGACGGACGACGGAAGAAGTTACCAACCGCTTGAAAACGCTACCGACGTGTACTATACGACGAAGAGCGGGAAGACCTATAAAAACGGTTTGCTCGGCTTTAATTGTCGGCATTATTTAGTTGAGTATGAAGAGGGTTTACGTTTTGGAAAGCAAAGCGAAACGAAAGAGCGAATAGAGTACGCCATAACCGAGCGTCAACGCGAATATGAGCGAGATATACGCCGTTATAAGGTTGAGGCGATAGAGAAACGGGGTAATGACGAACAAGGCTATAAAAGAGCCGTAGAGAGTTATAAGCGGCTTACGAACGAATATATAGAGTTCTCGAAAGCGCACGGGCGAGCCTACTATAAATCACGAATAAGGATAATTTAATGTTTGCAGAAGAAAAGCACCCGCGTGACGACGAGGGGAAATTTACGGATAAAAGCGGATCGTATCGCCAGAACACTTCTTATGAAGACATAATGACGAACGACCGCAAAAGGCTGTATTCCGAACTTGCATATGATTTATCGCAAGTAAAGGATATAAAAGCGTTACTCGGCAAAGAGTATACGGGATATAAAGGACAGGCGGCAATAGATAAGTTGCTTGAAGAAAAACAAGGGCATATCAAAGCCGCGTTTCATAGAGACGATATAGGCGATATTGACTTGATATGGGGCAATCATATGTTAGGGCTGCAACATATTATCAATCAAAGAAAAGAGCAAGGTATAGACACGTCGCAGTTTATGTCTGAATTGGGAAATGTGATTGATAACGGCACATTCAGAAGATATACAAAGCGAAAAGATATTGAGATAATGCTTAACGGGAAAATTGCTGTTATCGGAGCAACGTTCAAAAACAATAAACTCACTTATTTATTAACAGCGTATAAAACCCACTCAAAGAAATAAAAAAACACCGATTAACTCGGTGTTTTTTTTAGCAATCGGATAGACGCACAACCCTCTATTACGAGGCACCCTATCATCTCAATGAGACAGTATGCGATTTTCTGTCTTTCAATTGCTTTTTAAGCATTTGGACGGACGCCCTCTCCGACTTTACGGAGTCCCCGTCATTCTTACATATAGCGTTTGGTGGCGACTTTCTTATATCAAATGCTTTTTGAACTCGGACGGACGCCGATTGACGAAAGCAACTCCCGTCATTATTTAACAGCCGAGGCGATTTTCTGTTGTCGAGTTCATTTTCAATATCATTATATGCAATTCTATTTGTTTTGTCAATAGTTTTGCGAAAAAAATTCAATATCAAAAGGCAGACCGTATAGAGACGGCAACTGCCTTTTTTTATACACGCCGTAAACGGGCGTTAAACGGATAGAACCGAACACCGCATTGCGGTCGGGTTGTTTTTGTCGTGAGGAGCGATGAGAGGGACCCATAGAGACGGAGAGCGGCGCAGACAGTTCGCAATTCTTGCAAGAAGAAAAATAGGAGGTAACAAAGTTATGGCACTTTTTAAGAAGTCTGCCGAAGAGGTATTGAAGTTCTTTAATCAGTTGTCGGACGAAGACAAGGCGAAAGTCCTTGACGGAATAAAGAAACCCGCCGAAGAGACCAAAGAACAAGTCGCCGAGGCGAAGACCGACGTCGCCGAGAAAGGAACGGATAGTCAGACCGAAAAAGACCGTGTAGACGAGAGCGTCGGCGAGCAGGAAAAACTCGACGGAAACGAAGACAGTCAGACGGCAAAGGATCGTGTAGACGAGAGCGAGGGCGCGAGCGATGAGCCGGGCGACGAGGAAGAAGAGGTTCCGTCGTCCGAAGAAGAGGAAAAGCCCGCTGACACAGCGGAGGAAACTCCAACCGAGGAAAAGCCTGTCGAAGATGAAACCCCGAAAGCCGACGACTTGCCTGACGACAATGCGAAAGACGAAGTCCACGAGGCTTTGGTGGCTCGTGTCGCCGCACTCGAAGAAATGCTGCAGAAGATCCTTGAAAGGTTCGACAATCAGGACTTTGGCGGCGTAAGAGCAAACTCAACCGAAAAGGTCGAAGATGATGCATTATCGGAAGACGACCGCATAATGCGCAACTATTACGGTAATTCGTACCGTAGATAAGTTTGAGCGTCTTGTTATTTTGAAAACGCTCAAGTAAATTCAAAGGAGATTACAATTATGGCAAGTTTATTTGCAGACATCAAGACCCCGTTTGTAAACGAGGCAACTCTTAAAAGGATAATGTCCTCGAGAGTTAAAGAAAACATATTCCAAAACATATTTATGCGTCCGAACGAGGCAGTTACCGAGAAATTCTCGGAAGATACGGACGCGGCAGAAATTCAGGTTATCCGTGTAAAACCGCAGGACGACGACGCGCGTGAAATAGGCGACGATCTTAACGGCGCATGGTTCAACGCTAAAGGTGCCACGTTTTCAACTACTGCCGCATACGGCGTTAAAATACTTACGACTATCGATCGTAACATTGACATTCCGACCAATCAGCAGGATATGATGAACGTCGACATCGCAGAGGCTGAACTCGGCAATCTTTCGGGCAAGGTCAACCGCAACATTAACGCTATGACCATTGCGGAACAGTTGCGTAAAAACTTTACCGATATAGACGGGGGAGCCGTTGAGAAAAACTGGGTAACGCTGTCGGGCGACGATTACGTCGGCGCACTCATTGAGGCAGGCGGAAAACTCGACGACGGTAATGCGGCAGAGGGCGTAGACGCTTACCCCGACGGAATGAGAGCCGTAATCATCAGAAGTTCGGTTAAGACTGCGCTTTTGAAGAAAGGTCAGATAATAATCGGCGGTTCGGACGCGGCGCAGAATATACTTCGTAAAGGCGGACTGTCCGAAAACGACAGACCCGAAGTCGCAACTACGGCATACGTCGGCGAAGTCGCCAATATGCCCGTATACGTTGCATCGCAGGTTGTATGGACGCTCGCTGAGAGGTATCTCGGTTTAACCCCAGGCAGACTTGACGGCGTTAAAATGCTTGTCGTCTCTGCTATCGGCACGCTCCGTGCGCTGGCGTTCAACTCGGCGATGAAAATTATCGATTCTCCCGACGGACAGGGCAGAAGACTTCAGCCTAAATACCGTATGGGTGCGCAGTGCGTAGACGCACTTTCGGTTGTGCCGGTAGTCGACGGTTCGTTTGTTGCTCCTGCCAATTTGGCAATCAAAGCCCCTGCGTCGAGAGTTCAGACCGCGCCTGTCGAAATTTCCGATGCGGCATCGTCTCAGGCTACGCTTACCTGCGCCACTGCGGGTGCGAAGATCTATTACACGACCGACGGAACGACCCCGACCGAAAGATCTACGTCCGTTACGAGCGGAACGAAAGTCGCGGCGGCAAGCGGTACCACCGTTAAAGCCGTTGCACTGGTTGCGGGCGGTCTTGCCTCGGCAATCGCAAGCAAGACGTTTGCTTGATAAAACTAACTGAAACGGAAAGGGCGGGGAAACTCGCCCTTGAACGTTTATTCATTTTCGGAGGATAGACAATGAATAAAAACTCTGATATGCCTTTAACTGACGAATATATGACCTATAACGAGAAAACGCACAGATACGTTTTAACAATCAAATATGTTGAGGAAGTAGTCGGTATAGACATGATAGCAAGACTTAACGACGGAGATTATACGACCGCTCAAAATCTTGCAAACACAATACTCGATATGATTTCCGTAAAAATTTACGGGTACATACACGAATTTAACAGGTCGAACATACAAGACAAGATTATATCGCGTTCGGGAGAGGCTCGACGCGTAATACAAGAGGCAATGAGGTATCAGGTTGTCCATTATTTCCTTGTCGGAGATATGGAAATCGACGACACGGCAAAGTCTTGTCTTTTACAGGATATACCCGAAATAGGTACGACGATACTTTATCAAGGGAATTTGGAGCGGAGGCTTTGGGATAGTGGATATTATAAATGCCTTAACGCCTAAAAACGATATGTATCTGTGCGGCACTTATTACGAAACACTGCCGAACGAATACAATTTGCCCGACGGATCTGCCGCAGACAAAAACAACGCCGTCGGCGGTATCCCGTTTAAGTACAACACGATAGACGAACGGGCAGTAACACACACGACGCTTGAAGAAATCGAGTATCACGGTAGCCGATTAACGATTGAAACCCGCGCTAAAATCGGTTTTAAGATCTCGAAAAACGTTGTAACTCAAGACGGCAGATTGTGGAGCATAGAGGAGTTGCGCGAAAAGACGGACAAAAAAGCGACGTTAAGATTTCAGAAAGTTGCGCCCGACACGAAGTATGTACTGTCATTGCTCGAGGTTGCCAACCCGTGGGGTTTAGATGACTGAACGGCGGTTTCGGCAGATATGTGCGCGGGCAGTAAAGAAATTACAGAAACTTGCGCCGAAAGATACCGGCAATCTTGCCTATAATGCTATTCGGTATGAGTTTATAAACAATACTTGCAGAATTTATGTTGATGAGGCTATCGCGCCGTATATGCCGTATACAAACGAACCGTGGGTATCTCCGAAATGGCACGGCAAAAAGAACCCCAACGAAAAGTGGTTCGACGATGCGGTGACGTTTTTAGTCGACTATATAACGAAAGCGGCTAACGCTCAAAGGAGTAAACGCAAAAAATGATAAGTATCAATCAATTTACCAAAAAAATAAACGACGAACTGAATACGCTTTTCATAGCGAATAACGGACGCACAAATTATGTATTCCGCATCGTATCTGAAACGGCGAGATATAAGAACCCGACAAGAGCGGCAAACTCCGTAACGCGGTATATACACGGCGTTTTAAGCCAGATTAACAGTACGGTCGGAGATACGGCGACAAAGACTAAATACGGGGTCGTAAATGCCCGTTTAGTCATTCTTATACCTATTATACGAGACGAGAAAGGCGACGAATTAAGCCCTCAACTGGTTGCTCAAGTCAGGGCGTTGCTCGATAAATGGAGCGACGTTAATCAGGTGTTTGCTATGAACGACGAAAGCGGCATATCTTACGTGGTAAGTAACGAAGGGTTTTCTTTTTCGAGCGGTGAAAGACAGATGAATTCAGTGTTCGGCGAAACGTTTTCGTTGACGGCATACATTGATTTCAATATGGTACAAGAGGGGTTAAACTCGCGAAGTATAACATTTACGCTCGACGGCGAAGAAATACCTTTGCAAGACTGGGTAACGTTCCGTAAAACGACTATGGAAGGCGCGCAGAGAACCGACGGTACGGGTAATTTGTCCGTCGCAAAGAATGTTCCGCAGTTCAGTCAACTGAACTTAAAATTCAATATGCCTGCAGGAACAGACAATGTTTCGGCGATGTTTTTCGATTATCTCGATAAAGGGTTAAACCCTGAGAGAACGCTCGTAAAAACGATAATAAACGCTGACGGCACAAAGACGGTACTTGCGACATATAAGGTGATTGTTGCCGACGTAACCGAAACTGGTGCCGACATTAAAAACGTCGCTTTGTCTGTAACGCTTGCCGAGAATTACTCGTCAGAGGGGTAAGAGGTGGTTTATGGCACAGTATGAAATAATCATCAGAAATGAAACCGACCAATCATCAAGCCCTATGGCAAATCAAGAAAGTAACAATACTTCCGATAACGATAAGGGTAAAGATAAGAAGGCAAAGAAAGTCATAACCGGAGCATTGATATACAGAACCGGAAAGGCTATTATTCAAAGCGAAATGGCGCAAGCCGTAAGTACGATTGAATTACGTACGGGTAATTCGGAAATGCAACGACGTTATCAGTACGGGTACCAGATTGCATCGTCGGTTTTTGACGTCGCGGAAAGCATAGCGATCGGGGCGGCTACGGGCGGTCTAGCCGGTGCGGCGATAGGCACGGCAATCGGGTTAGGGATGAAAATTCTTAATATATCCCATAAGGCGCAAATCTTTAATCTTAATCGCGAACTGGAAAGCGAGACGTTGCGAAGAAACAATCTTCGTGCGGGGATATATGGCAGTAGGAGAGATTTACAATGAACGATGAATTTAACGTTATGTTAAAAATGGGCGGCGTAAACGGTGAAAAGTTGGCAGGAACGCTGTTCCCGTTTTCATTCGGAGACTTACTCGATGAAAGCCTTGACGAGGCAAATATAAGCGTTATTTTGTCGAGTAAGAGCAAAATACCTATGCAAACGAAATTAACCGCTATCATTACGCAAGGAGAAAAGACGAGGCAAAAGACGTACGTTGTGGCAAACGATACGGTAGATGAAACGCCGTTAGGTCAGGACAAATATTCGCACACGCTTTATTTGCTTGAAGAAACGAAGTTATTAGAAAGCGTAACTTGCGGCGAGTTGACATTTACAAATTCTAAGACACAGATATTTGCTCCTAATACGTGGGTAGTGACTTCATAAATTTGAAATGAGATAGGTGGTTTCTAAAACTATTATGGAAATAAAATATGTATATGTTATAGGAACATCTACGGATACAACGCCGGGAAGTTTACCTATAAAAAAGGACTATAATTTTCAAAGTGTCTATTTTCCTACCGTTTTACAGGCAGAAAAGACATTACAATTGCCGTCTGCAACAGAACTATACGAAAACGAACCCGTATTAAAAGGAGATTTGTATTTGAGTTCAGGTGTGGACAAAGATTTTAAGATAAGCGATATAACTGTCGACGGTAATACCGTGGCTATTCCTGATAATCTTCAATTTAAGTTTAATGATGGGGCGCAAGTTGTAGTCACATATACTCTTGAAGTTTTGAAAGATTATACGAGCGCGGGAACATATAAGGTAGAACTCAAGTATCAATTTTCAACTGTCGAAAATCACTTACCACTCGCCCCTTACACCATAACCGACTGCGTTACTCGGTGTTTGGAACTTGCCGAGCCGCTCCAAAAGGGCGAGATTCCACGGTTCAGGTTCGAGGGCGTAACTTACGACGCAAGCACGGGCGAGCGAAATTCAACGTATACGGCGGGTTCGCAGGCGGAGCGGTACGACAAAGTACTCGCGCCGCCTTTTACTATGACGCAATGTACGTTAAGGGAGCAATTAAAGATTATAGGCGGCTTTATACACGCCGAGCCGAGATTGACCGACGGCGTGATTACTTTCGAGCCGTTCTGCGGCAATGAATTGGCAACGGTTACGCTTAACGACGGAACCGTAAAACCTCTTAACGAATACCCATATATCATTCACGATATATCGCAAAACATTAACGATTTTTGTACAAGTGTAGATACAAGGGTAGAAAACGTAGTCAATTCCATTGATACGAGAAAGGGCAGTATTGTTGACCCGGACGGAAACAACTACAAAGCATTGCGCTCCGAGGTGATAAACGCAAGAATAACCGATACAAACGGTGTTGCAACTACCGCATACCCGATATATGAGATAGAAAAACTTACTTGCGGAATAGCCAAGAGAAACCCGCAAAATGCAACCGATTTGTGGCAATTGGAACCTGTTGATATAACGGACTACGTCGTGGAAGAAACAGCGTACAATGCGAATTTGTCATCATATGACGGGGCATATCCGTATTCAAAAGCGTATGCGGTATACTATACGCAGGGTTCGCCGCATATTAAAGGGCTATATTATAAAGCCCCTTCGGTATTGGACAATGCGTTCAAGAATTATTCTATAGTCAACATTTTAAGTCAGGTTACGGGCAAAAGTCCGAAAGATATTAGCGACGATTATCCACTGTATTCTTTCCGGATTACCTATAAACCTATATATAATGCCCGATTCGAGCATTCTAAACCGTATATAGACCCGGCAGAGAACCCGCGGACGCTGTTTTATAATCAAAGCGAAAACCTCGTAGAAACGTCATATTACGGCGAAAACGTTAAGGGTGCAGTCGCGAGGCTCGGTAATACCGAACAGTCGTATACTTATATATTTAAGAATCTGGACAACATACCGAAAGTCGGACAGTTATTCGACGACGAAAACTTTATAACGGCAGTCCTTGTACAGGTTATGCCTGCTTATCTGAAATGTACGGTAAAACTGTCGAAAGATTTTAACAGGCTGTCCGAGTATATCGGCGTTAAATCGCTCAAATATCTTTACGAGGTCAACGAAAGAGCAGCGTATGACAGGTCGGTACTCTTAAAAGAATATGTGGTTGTCGGTGATCATGAGGCATACCCGGAAAAGGATTCATCTTTGTTTATCCCTTGCACGTTTCGAGGTACTACCGATGAAATTAACGGGGTTAAGTATTGGGTCGGTAGCGGTATTGCCAGATTCCGCGACGGTAATATAGTCTCAATAACGGAAAAGGCGCAAGACGATAAAGGGTACTTATATCGATTTTCTTACGGCAATAGAGGGGATATTTATGCGACAGCCTATGTTCCCTATGAAAATACGCCGCGACCTACCGAACCTGTAATTGCTACGACAACGGTAACATACATTACATACTCGGACGAGAACTCTCTTATAGGCTATACGTTTATGGAGGCAATCGTAAGATGCTTTAACGGACGTAAGGCAACCCCTATAACTTCGGTGATCGCTCAGGCTAAGACAAAAAGCGGAAAAAGTTTGGGCAGGCAAATTACATTGCCTGTTATAGCCTCGGCGTTCGGTAACGTTTTAACGTTTTCGTGGAAGTATAAAGATAATTATTCGGCGGGTGAACAGTCTGTCTATGTTGCCGGTAGTAATATAAGCGGTTATTGGGGGCAGGATGTAACATATAAAGATTATTACGGAAGATTTGATGAATACGACTTCAACCTTACTGCAGGCGTTCAGTACAATATAAATTCGTCGGAGAATTCACCTGTGCTTAATATTCCCGAAGTTAAGCACACCGTAATTGACAGTGACATAATAGGCACAAATATAAGCGGAAAGAGATATGTTCTACGCGTTGACAGTCGCGAGACGCTTAACTGTAATATGCAGGTCGAATTCAGAACAAACCGAAAAGATATTATAATCGGTTCGGCTTTGGCAAATATAAACCCGTTTGTAAACAGTAGCGATTCTTCATTTTCGACGAAATGGTATTTCTTCACGGAGCGGTTAAATAAATTTATCGCACACGCGGAAAATCAGCCCGGCATAGATTTATCTACTGCCGCATCGGCACAGATGCTTGCGGCTAACGGTCGAATTTACCCGCTTAACGTACCTGTGCCGCCAAGTGGTAAGCAGTGGAAATCGTGGGCTGTCATAACGGAACAAACACAGGAAACGATGACGGTCGAAGATAGCGAGGGAAACGTAAAGACGATCACGAAAACTGTCGGCGGCGACGTGGTTCTTGCCGGTAACTGGTCAGACCCTGCAAATTATACCGTTGAAAAACTCACGATATACTTTACGGGAAAGCACAAATTAAAATAAGTACGAGGAGGTATTTATAAAAAAATGTTAATATTTGCAAGCGGAGAGGGGCGACTTACGGTCGTACCCTCTCAACTTAATCAGAACTCGAACGGAGCGAACACAGTTTATTTAACGGGTGCGTTTTCTCCGAGTTCTGTCGTTACGATTGCGTTTACGCTACCCGACGGGACAAATGTTGACCCGCGCGTGATGACGAAGAGCGATAAAACCGTCGAATACGGCGGGAAAATGCTTTTTGTATTCGAGTATACACTCCCGAAAAGTATAACCGAAATATGGGGAAAACTGACGGCGCAATTTTATATCACAAACGGCTCCGAAACGCTGGCGACTGAAAGCACGGCAATAACGATAGCGCGCGGCGTTCCGTCATCTTCCGTCGGAGATCCGTCACCGAGTGTTTACGAGCAGATACTTGCCGCGCTCTCTTCTCTTAACGGTGAACTCGTAAACAAACTCGATAGGGAATATTCTGCAACAGATTACGATCAGGTCTATGCGAAAGACAAAAGCGGCGCACGGAAAATGAAAAATTCATCGTCCGAAGTTCTCAAGGAAAAAGGCTCTGTAGTCGAGCGAGACGAAAACGGAAACGTAAGCACCGCCGAGGCTACAAAAGACCAACACGCTATCAATCGTAAACAATTCATCGAAGAACTCGCCGCCGCGCTTGCGTCAAAACTCGATATAACGGGCGGCAAAATAAGCGGAAGTCTTGACGTTGGCGGAGACCTTTCCGTAGCGGGAGACTTTACGGCAAAAGGTAAAACGTTTATAGAAGAGGCAACAACGCTTGCCGTTAAAAACGCCATAATCGAAACGAATGCGGGCAAGATAGACCTAAAAACGATATTATCGGGTTTGGCAATCAACAAAAATGAAAATGCCACTTACGGGCTTATGTACGACCCGACCGATGACACCGTAAAATTCGGCTTAGGTTCTGTCGATGAAAACGGTAAGTTTACGTTTAACCTTAACGAGGGGGCGGCTCTCGCAGTTCGTGCCGACAGTCGGTTGCTTTATGACGGACACGTTATTTCGTGGAATGCGGAAAGAAACGAGTTCGTCGACAGCGGGGTAAATTCGGCTGATATAGTGGTAAAGTCCGAACTTGCCCATTTAGAGGCGAAAATCAACGAAAATATTATCAGAGACCCGAGCAAAACATACCTCGTCTATAAAGGTACTACGGTGCCGTCGGTGAGTATGGACGTCGGCGAATGGACATTCCGTGCGGGTGTTGTTATTGACTGGGGCGACGGGTCGTCTCAAACTGCAGTCGCAAACGTTAAAAACGAGCATACATACACCGACGGAGTGGAGTATCATTTAATCGCTATCAGCGGGCTTACGGCAATACCGTCGACGTGCTTTTATGATGACACAAGCATTATCGAGGCGTATATAAGTACAGGTGCGCCATATATGACGATAGATGTGAGCGCGTTTGAAAATGCCGTAAGATTAAAAAAGATAAGATTTTCAAACAAAGTTACCGAATTGGCAGGTATGGCGTTTTTGCAGTGTACAAGTCTTGAAACAATGATATTTGAGGAAACAACTGCACCGACGCTCGGAGTTCCTGAGCCTATCCCTATTAACGTTATAAAGAAAATTTTCGTACCGAAATCGGCAGTGAATGCGTATAAAACCGCACCGACATGGTCAAATTATGTTGATAAAATTGTTTATGAGATAGATAGTTCCGACTTAGACGGATACGTTAAGGCAAAAAATGTTGCAGAAGGACAACAAATAGTTTACGTAGCTTCACACGACAATCCAAATGATGGTATGTTTGTGTCTTTAGTTAAAACAGGATATACAATTCCAAGACGTTATGCAAATGGTCAAATAGAAGTAGGAGACCCTGAAGGTGATAGCGACGCAGTTCCGAAGAAGTATGCAGAAAACAATTTTATCCCGCTTAAACAAATAACTTCAGGAGCCTTTATAGTTCCCCAGATTGGATATAATAAAGAGATTTATTGGTTGGGTTCTGATGTCAATTTAACAAGCTCATCTCTTGCGCAAAGAACACCTGAAGGAAGATTAAGAGCTACAGATCCTGTAGATCAATATGATCTTGTAAACCTTCAGTATTTCAATGCACACGCGCTCAATTCAGACAATGTAAAAACTCTCTTTGGTAATCAGTCAATTGCGGGTTCAGGTAATATTGATTTATATAATCACGATATAACAATTACAGGTCTGGTTGACAATTTTCCAATATCCATTGAGTTTAATCGTTGCTCGTCTAATAATCTTGTAGTTGATAGTATCAACGATTTAATAACATTTTTAGGAAATGAATTTAGAATATCTACATCGGGTTATTTGCAAGATGTAGACCCAAAACCGCCACAGAACATTCACATGTTGTCAACTACCGACGGGGGTGGGAATTTACGTTATCATATTGGGACAGAAGATTATGCAGTAGCAGATATTCAAAGTATGATCATCACAGACACAGTCACAACAGTATAAAGGAGTGTAATTTATGGGGCTTAAAACTCAAAATTATGAAGTGAAAAATATGGGAGTAAAACTCCCACAGGCTTATGCCGCTTTGCGCGATATACGCATTAGCGGCGAATACGGCACGGCAACGTTTGTAGTTCAAACCGACAGAAACGCCGTGTTTACAAAAACGCCGATAGAGACGGTAGATATACCTTTTAAGGTAAATCGTAACGAAAGCCCGTACAAAACAGCGTACAACAAGGCGAAAGAAATTCACACATCGATAGTCCCCGACCCGATAACGGGAGAGGACAGAGTTCTCGAAAGCAAGATGCCGTTCGGCGGCTGGGAAGACGACTTTCTTGACGAGGTAAGCAATGAAAAAGACAGTTAAACTTACAAATCTTACGTGCGGCGTGGTAGATGATACCACGCCGTTTATATTGGGTGTAAATGACAGACTTACGCTAAAAATCAGTTCTAAATATAACCCTTGCGATCTACTTGTAATGACAGAAACCGAGGCGGGCAAATGTACCGAAAGGCTGAAAGGTGACGAGTACGAAGTTCCGGCAACACTCCTTGTCCCGGGGAAAATTGCATTTACGTTTGCATACATTCAAAACGGCGTAATTTGCAGGCGGTGGGCTGTCTTGCCTTTTGTGCTTAAAGAGGTTGACGGCATCGGCATAGAAATGTTGCCATTTGCAAAGGTTGTAGAGCAAAAACTCAGAGATATTGAAAACCGTCTTGCGGCTCTCGAAGAAAAAAACAAAATTATTTTATAAGGAGATATTAAAAATGAAAATCAAAAAGTATATACTTCTCGTTCTTTGCATATCGCTTATAGCCTTATTCGGCGGAGCGAGTATATCCGTTTATGCTGCCGACGAACCCTCGGCAGAGACGGTCGGCGAGGTTATCGCGCCCGATGACGAAACTTCCGCCGACGAACCCCCGGCAGAAAACGCTGATGAACTGACAGATAAAATAACCGAACGCATTAAGGCGTATTTGTCCGAAAGCGACTATTTTACCAAAAACATTTTGCCGCTTGTAATCTCGGCGGGTTCGACGCTTTTATTGGGTGTCGGAATGCTTTTGCCATATCTTAAAAAGAATGCAAAATATAAACAGTTACTTGGACTGTATAAAGGGTTACAGGCAAAAACAGATGAATTGACTAAGGCTATACAGGATAGCGACCCTAAAAAATTGCAAGAGGTGTTATCCGAGGCGTTGGGTCCTCAGTTTACGAAAATGATTGAAAGTCTTAAACTAGATAAAAAGACTTACTCAGAATTTAAGGCTCAACTTGATACATTATCCGCGCAACTTACTGCTCTCATAAACGGCGCGACCAACGCTTGGAGAGGTTCCGAATCTGCTGTTGCGTGTCTGTCTGCGTCGCCAACTCAATCTGCCGTAGAAAAACAGGCGGCAGAGGCAAAAGCACTCGAAGATTATATTCGCGAGACAAAGGGCGATGAGGCTGATCAGATTATAAGCGAATTGAAAGCCCAAGCGTAAGGGGGTTCGTATGACTAACGGAGCAAAATGTAAACTTTACAGAGCGTATGCCTTTCTGGTATACGCTCTGCCTATGGCATTGCTTTTTATTCTTAATCACGATGCCTACGCCGGGAAAGCCTCGGCATTCGGCTTTTGGGGATATATCATACTGATATTCGTTATAGCGGCGTTTAAGGATAAGTTTTTAACGTTCTTCAAAAATGGCTCGCTTTTAACTATTTCGGCGATCTTCTTTGTGATTGCGCTTACGATGCGTTATTTATCCGAAGAAATGGTACTTATATCGCTTGTATCACTCATAGGCAGTCTGTTATCTACATTTATAGACGTAGTAGGGGATGTGTATGAGCGGCATTCAAAAATCATCGTCGACGGTATCGAGCAAAAGAATATGAAACGTGCTATACCGGATGCGCAGGCGTGGAAAGAGGCTTACAGTTTCAAAGCAGAGGAGTGATAAACAATGGCAGAGTTCGATTTCAACGAAAACGATTTACTCGACGAAACTTTGGCGCACAAAAAAGAACCGTCTTCGGGCGTTGGTAAGTTTCTGTCGGTCTTGCCGACCGTTATACTTGCTATCGCCCTGTTTTCGCTTTCTGCGCTTTCTACGCTTATAAACTTCAACTTCTCTTTCAAAGAGATAGTTTGGGCAAGTTTTATAACGGCTTTACTTCTACGTATAGCGACGGCGGCAATGAGCAAATATCTCGGGTCGAACAGTCGCTATCAGGTAGGGCAGAAATCTCCCGAATTATTGCGTATGCAGGAGAAAATAAGAACGACCGCCGAAAAGATAAATTACGCCGAGTTCCGCGCTTGGGTAATAAACGAGAATAAAAATCGGAAACTTAAAGCGTACATGCGCGGTTGGGCGCGTAAAGCGGCGGTAATCGATGAGAAAATAGGGCGGCTTAAACTCAAAAAGCCTGATGACTGTATTTGCAAAAAAATTGCAAAACTCGAAAATAAGAAACGCGAAATCGAGTACGTAACAGGCGACGAATACGTCAAAAAGTATTTAGACACGAAAAAGGTCAAATACATACGCCTCGATTATCGTAAGTTCGTAACGGCGTTTTCGTCCGACGGTGGCTATAAAAGAGAGATATACTCCATAAACGAAAAATTGGAGAACGGCAAAGAAATATTGAAAGGCTTACCGACGATGATTTTCATTTCTTTGCTTTCCGCAATGATAGGGTTCTCCGTTTCGTTCGGGCAAATCAACGTCATTTCGTGTATAACGGATATAGTAAATATAACACTTCAATTCACTACGGGTTGGTTCTTCATCGGTTCTAAAACACTTACTACCGAGATGTGCGTTTTCATCTCGAAAGAGGCTATTTTAGACAAGTTTTTAGCCGAAAAATCGCCCCAAAATAATATTAAAATGTTACAAGATGAAAAATGATACAATATATAGGGTAAAACAAAGATAGAAAAACACAATATATTGTGCTGTGTATACTCTCCTCACCTCCACCAAGTAGAAAAACCGCCCCAAAGGGGCGGTTTTTTCTTGTTTTTCGGCATATTTTTTACTAAAATTACTATTTTCGCCTATTTGCTATCCCGTATTATACTGTATTATTTTTCAAAGTGTTACTAAAATACGTTACTAAATTTTTATTTGATTCGGCTGATGATTTCCTGCTTGTCTTCGTCGTATAAATGCCCGTAAGTTTTGAACACTTGCGCGACGGTATCGCCTATAAGGTCGGCTACGACGTAAACGCTTGCGCCGAGGTGAATACACATAGAAACGAACGAATGCCGCAGGTCGTGTATTCTTATGCGTTTAACGCCCGATTTTTCGATATAGCGGTCGAAAGCGTGCGCTATGGTATTTTCGTGTATCGGAGCGTTGCCGCCGAAGTAAAAAGGCTTTTGCGGTATATAGGCGGCAAGGGCGACTTTTAGCGGCTCGCAAATAATGGTCTTTGCGCGGCGTTCGTTTTTGGTCGTAATTATTTTGTACGCGTCTTTATCGACCGTTTTACGGGTGTAAGTTTTATCGAACACGATATAGTCGCGGTGTACGTCATCGGCGTTCAGAGCGATAACCTCGCCCTTTCTTCGCCCGGTAAAAAACAGCGTATAAAAAATTGCGCGGTAGGTGGGGTTATCCACTACGGCTATAAACTTGTCGAACTCTTCACGCGTCCAGAATTGCATAGCGGTTTCAGGCGTGCGGCGTTTCGGCTTTTTTACTTTGCGCAGATTATTAACGGTCCCGTAATGTATCTCGCACCACGCAAGGAACGTACTCATTGTGCCGCGTATGTTGGATAAATGGCTGTACGAGTAATAATCGCCCGTTTTCGGGTTCTTTGCCCGCCAAAGGTCGTCCTGCCACTTGTATAGCCTTTCGGGCGTTAAATCGGCAATTCTCGCATTCTTGAAGTACGGTAAAATGAAGTTGTAAAGATTGCCTCGGCGGTCGTATATCGTGCTGTCTTTGTTTTGGTTGGACATAGACGCTATATACAGCGGGGCGAGGGTTTCGACGGTCAACTCGTCTTTGCCCTGTTCTACGGCTTTTTTCTTCTTTATGGGGTTGTGCTTGACGAGTTCGCAATAATTCTGAATAAACTCTAAATGCGCCTCTTTTGCAAGTGCTTTTGTTTTATATCCCGATAGCCGCTTTTGTTTCTCGTCGCCGGCGAGCGTAACGATACGGAATACTATATCGTAAACTTTTCCGTTTAATTTCGTCTGCCGTTCCTGTATGTTTGCTTTCGTACTGCTTATGTAGTAACGCTCCATAATCTACCTCGTGCGGATAAAGCCTATGTTAAGATTGCATAAGTCCCATATAAGGGAAAAAATAAACACAGACGCAAAGAGCAGAGAAATAGTCGTAAGAATTATTATCCACCTGTTTTTGCGTTTTATAATTCGCTCGTAAAGGTCGATTATTTCAATCGACGGCGATTGTGAGTTTTTCTCTTCCTGTTGCAAAACGTCTAATATCGGTTTCATCGAAAGGTAACCCGGATCGAGAGTTTGTCCGCTGAAAATCTTTTTCACGGTCGACATCGGAATGCCGGACTTTTCCGCAATATCTTGCAGTGTCAGGTTGTGTTTGTCTTTAAGATTGTTGAGGTCTTCTTTTAGTGATTTCATTGTTTTCTCCCTTATGTTTAATTCGACGAAAATTGTCGAAATTTGTTCTAAAACCGCGAATGGAACCGAAAAGTACCAATATTTACCCGTAAAAGTATCAATATTGAGCCTTGACTTTTCGCCGATCGGTGCTACAATTAAAACAAAAGCGGCGCAATTGCCGCACAAGGGGAAATACTATGACAGAAAAACAACTCGATTTTATCCGAAGAATTCTCGATGCGAGGCTTACCGATGCCGAACTCGACGAACTTATACATAAAGCCGAAGAAAATTCACAAAGCGATTGACGGTCGCCGTCTTTTATGTTATACTGTAACTATGACAGATATTTGTCGTATATTTATTTTAATTACGCCAAACGTATGGCGTATATAAGGGGTGTATCTCTATGGAAAATACCACTCAAAAAGATTGTTTTGTAAAGTCCTTACGCGAAGTAGATTACTTAATGAAGATATTGCCCGCAAACGCCACCGAAGAGCAAATCGCGCCCTTTGCCGCGCTCATATCCGCGCTTTCGGAAACCGTTCCCCAAAATCTCAACGCTGCGGAATATTCCGACGAAGAAAAAGAGATTATAGAACGGGGTAAAATATTCGTGCGTATCTGTCTTTGTGCCTATACGGCGGGCTATACCGACGACGAACGTCGGGAGTTATTCCAAAAGAAGTCCTCGGCGCGATTCGTCTGCCGCATAAAGGAAGACGGAGCGGATAACTACTTTGCCCATTACGTTTATCTCGTCGATATAGACGGGGTTAAAAAAGTAAAGTCGTGCGTACCCGCGCATTGCCGCGAGGGGTTTATAGACAGCCTTAAAAAGTCCGACTATTACAAATCGTGGTTCTGAGCCGCTCTAACCTTTTGGCGAATAACTGCGGCGACCTCGTCCGTTATTTCGCTGTTGCGTAAAAACTCTTCAACTTTGTTCATATCGCCCGTTTCCCGCGCGATTCTGATTGCCTCGGCAGTCCACGGGTCGTCGCGGAACGGGATATAAATTCTCTCATCATCTTTGTACATATTAACACCACGGCGCGCTTCGGTGCGCCCTTTTTATTTCAGTTGGCTACAATTTGTTACCAACTCAAACGATTACAAAATGTAACCTTTTCAACGCCGCCAAAACGGCAAATTCACCCGTAAATTATGACATACGTTTGTCGTGTATACATTCTGTATCCAATCTGTATCCAAACTGTATCCACAGGTTAGGTTAGAGTTAGGTTAAAGTAAGTAAGAAAGAAAGAATATAAATAAAATAATATATTCTATCAACTGCGCGTGTGCGCACGCACGCGAGGGCTATTTCCGTTTGCTTAAAAGGAAAGAAAGGTAATCGTTCATTTTATCTATCTCGTTGTCAGACATATTTTTAATCGCCTCGATGAACTCTTTTTCTTTATCGGATAACTCGCGGTCGGGGTTATCCGTCCACCCCATAAGGTAGGCGGGAGTTGTTTTTAATGCTTTCGCTAAATCTTCAAGAATGGAAGACGGGATAGTTTCAATATACCCGCTCTCATAACGGTAAATTGTCGTCTTCGCCTTTCCTATGAGTTGACCGAGTTTTTCGGCGGAAAGGCTCAATTCTTCACGACGCGCCTTAATACGCTGCCCTACATTCATTGTTTGTACCTGTCTCTTTTTTTTGAATTATAACAAAAATATTGCAATGTTGCAACACTATTTTGAAAATTTTTTTGAAAAGTTGTAAAAATGCGTTGACAAACAAAAAATCATATGCTATTATAGGTGCATAAAATACAACTCATAAAAACAGGAGAGAAAATGCTACGTGAAAATAAATTAAGGGCAAAAATCGTCGAAAACAACCTAAATATCGAGCAATTATCGAAAAAAATAGGAATTGACAAGACGACATTTTATCGCAAAATTGCGCGTAATACCTTTACCATAAACGAAGTTGACCGCATAGCGAAGGCATTGAATATGTCTGTACAAGACGTTTCAGACATTTTTTTTGCCGCACAAGGTGCATAAAATGCACCCTATAAAAAAGGAGAAGGGAATGAATGCATACAAAGGTTTTAACCCTGATATGACTTGTAGGGGCTTCAAATTCGAAGAGGGCAAAACTTACACCGAAGACAAAGCGGAACTCTGCAAGAGCGGGTTCCACGCCTGTTTAGACCCGTTAGAGGTCTTAAATTACTACGCCCCGGGCGACGACGAGGGCAACCTACGGAAGTATCACGAGGTCGAACTCGAAGACGTTGACGATAAACGCGAAGACGATACGAAAGTCTGCGGCAAAAAGATAACTATCGGCGCAGAACTTAATTTTGCCGACTTGGCAAAGGCGCACGTTGAGTACGTCAAAGAGCATTTGGACGAAGAAAAAAGCGAGAACGCCACGGGCGACTGCTCGGCAGCGACTAACACGGGCGACCGCTCGGCAGCGACTAACACGGGCTACGGCTCGGCAGCGACTAACACGGGCAAAAACTCCGTCGCCGTAGCGTGGGGCAGAGAGAGCAAAGCGAAAGCGGCGAAAGGTTCGTATATAGTCCTTGCCGAATACGGCGAGTGGAACGGTAAAGAATGCCCGCTCCTTTGCGCGAAGATGATAAAAGTAGACGGCAAGACGATAAAAGCCGATACTTTCTATCGGCTTAAAGATGGCAAATTCGTCGAGGCAATGGAATGACTTTTCAAGAAAGGGAGTTTGAGAGCCTTGTTATTTTGTGAAAACTCTCAACCACCCAAAGGAGAAAGAAAATGACTTACGCGGAAAGGGAAGAAATCTTCGCCAAAGATTACTTAACGGCGGACGACATAGTAAAACTTCTCGGAGTATGCCAAAACCGAGCCTATATCATCATACGCAACATAAAGCGGAAGACGGACAGGCTCGGCATACAGGGCAAAATACACGTTCAGGACTACATAGACTACTACGGCGTAGACGCTACGAGATACACGGGAGAGCAGGCTGTATGACGCTGAAAGATTTGAGAACGAGCGCGGGAAAGACTGCCGAACAGATTGCGGCACAACTAAATATAGCCCGTTCGACCTACTCGAATTACGAGCAGGGGATAAGGACAATTGATATAAGGCTCATAATTCCGCTTGCTGAACTCTTTGATTGCTCCGAGCGGGAAATAATCGAAGCGCAAATCAATAGTTATCAGTCCGCCCGATTAAATAGTCGGCAGGCACGTCAAAGAAATTGCAAAGCAAAATAATAATGTCGATCGAGGGTTCGCGGATGCCTTGCTCGTAATTAGAGTAAGCAGTACGCGAAATTCCTACGAGGTTAGCCAAAGCGGCTTGCGAAAGGTTCTTTTCAGAACGTAATTCTTTCAATCTGTCAGAAATATTACTCATAAAAAAATATTAACACAAATTGTGTCAAAACGCTTGACTTGACACGAAATGAGTAGTACAATATAGACACGAAATGTGTCAAAGGTGTTAATGATGACAGGGTTAATAAGGCGGGTGCTTGCGGCGGAATTGACCGCCGCCGAACTCGACGAATTTATAAAATTTATAGCCGAAAGGCAGGAGGGTTAAAAAATGGGAATGAAAATCATTCACAGGAACAAAGACGGAAAGATAGTCGACGAAGTGCTTAACGTGAATTACGTAGAGATAAGCGCGGTTGACGAAGAAATCACGGTGTATCTTGCGCCGCAGGGTACGGGATATAAAACGTACCGACTTGACGACGTAGTGCAGATACAGGCGATTTAAGGCAAAGGGGAACAGGGAATGAAGACTATTTACGGCGGTTCGGCTACGCCCACGATAAAGCCGAGGGATAAAGACACGGCGCGGTCGTTAAAGACGATCGGGCAGGCAATACAAAGGGAAATGAACAGAGCGAGCAACAGTGCCGACGTTCATAACTTCGTAAAGCAGAGCGACAAGGTCGGGGCAGACTTAACGAGGTTTCAATTTCTCGGCGGTCTTATGGACGAAGTCGTGAGGTATGCGGAAGAGCGCGGCTACGATATGAGCGAGTTGCTTGGAGTAAAGGAGTACGACGATGATATATCTGTTTGCTAAGAACGGTAAAGCATACGCGAAGTTGTTCGACGACGACCCCGGTGAACGGGAGCGTGTAGAGAATTGCGGAGCGTTCGATGAAAGTGAGTTCGACAGGACGCTGTATACCTTTAACGGAGACGTTGACGAATTCGAAACGTTTCATAAAGGTATACAGCGGGTCGACATAAAGATAACGGACGACTTCTACAACGCCGTATATGACAGTCTCGATTACAGCGATATAGAGAGCGTAGACGACGAGAGATTGTCGTTTATGTGGCAGGTAGCCGTAAAGGCGAGCTGTAGCGAGCATTTATCGGAGTTGAGAGACGAATACGCCAAGCGAACGAAAGCGGCGGGAGCGAAACGGGATGCGGAACGGAAAGCGAAGTATTGCGATAAAACCGATTTGCCGTGCTGGCTCTGTCCGCAGTTCAATAAATGCGATTGCGAAAACGCGCAGCGGAAAGACAAATCAGAGACCCTGCAATGCGGTAAAACGCTTGTGCGAGGAATGATACCGTCGAAGTGGTTAAACTTCGGTAAAGGTTAAGGTGCGCTATGGAAAACTTAGAATTATACAACAAGGTTCGTAGCGTGCCGAAAGAGGCGCAAAAAGAGATTGCGGCGGGGCGACTTAAAGGGAAGACGGATATAAACCCTATGTGGCGAATAAAAACGCTTACGGAGCAATTCGGGGTGTGCGGCATAGGTTGGTATACGGAACTCTTACGTAAAGAGTTGACCGAGGGCGCAGACGGCGAAGTCGTTGCGACGGTAGAAATCAATCTTTATATCAAGGTCGGCGAAGAGTGGAGTAAGCCTATATACGGCATCGGCGGGTCAATGTTCATATCGAACGAAAAGAACGGTAAATACAACGACGACGATACATACAAAAAGGCGTACACGGACGCTATAAGCGTAGCGTGTAAGGCACTCGGAATCGGCGCAGACGTGTACTACGCGAAAGACACTACGAAGTACGACGGAGTACCCGAGGCGAAAGCAAAGGGTAAGACGGATAAACCCGCCGATAAGAAAACGGAGAAAACTCCGTTCCCGGAAGAAGACGAAAAGGCAAAACAAGAACGCGAAACCCGTAAGACGGAGCGTACGCGAGAGATAACGCAACTTATAGCGAGAACCTCGACGGACATTAACAAAACGAAAGCAGGCGTAAACGATTTCGTTAAAACTCACGGATACGGTTTCGGGGATATGCCGCAGGCTTTATTCGACGATTTGAAATCGAAGTTGAAGAGCGGCGAAATATAACAAGGAGATCAGGCGATGTTGACGGCAAGACAAATGCTCAACAAAGACTACGACGAGGCGACGCGCCAAAGGCTTATAAAAGCGGCGCGGTTATTGCAGACGGGAACGCCGGGCAAAGGTATTCAGAAAGAGGAGATAGCCGAGGCGATCGGAGTATCGGGAGAAAGAGAGGCGCGGGCGTATGTATCCGCGTTGAAAAAGAAATTACCGGTAATCTCGCATAACGGTTATAAAGGCTTTCGGATAGCGAGAACGGCGGCAGACGTAGCGGACAACGAAAGAACTTTTTTGGAAGTACTTTCGAGGGTTGAGGAAATGCTTTACGGGATATTGCCTAATCTTGCGTTCGAGCAAAAAAACGGAGTGTCTTATGCTCCGCTCGAAAAGTCAATAAATGCCTTTTTAATAGCGTTGAGCGAGCCGAAAACGGCTCAATTTATAATAAATCAAAAGGAGTAAACAAAGATGGAAAACAACAAACAAGCAATCGCCGAGAATAACTCGGTAGTTGAAACGGCAAAAGACAGAGTTATTAAAGAGTATACCGCTCTGAACGAGAAGATAGCGAAACTTTCGCTTTTTATGACTTCGCCCATACACGAAAAGATGAACGAAGCGGAAAAGTATCTGCTCTTACAGCAACTCGACGCGATGATTAACTATTCCTGCGCACTTCAAGCAAGGCTCGCTATATGGAGGGAGATTTAATGAATAATAAACGGGAGACGAGAGGTATGTCTGTTACTACGCTTTTTACAATTTTGCTAACAATCGCTTTTATCGTTCTGAAACTTTGCGGAGTTATATCGTGGCGGTGGCTTTGGGTTCTTGCGCCGCTATGGATAAACGCAGCACTCATCGTTGCAGTATTTTTATTTACTATTATTCTTTCGGTAATAATTGCGCTTATAGAATATAGGCGCGAACGCAAACAATCGCGCGAGGAGAAAGATAAAAATGCTCAATAAAGTGATACTCATCGGCAATCTGACGAAAGACCCCGAGTTGTCGGAAACGTCTTCGGGCATTGCTTTCTGTAAATTCAGTATAGCAGTCAACCGCCCGTTTGCTAATGCCGACGGCGATCGTGAAGTAGATTTTTTTAACATCGTAACGTGGCGCGGACAGGCGGAGACCTGCGCAAAGTATCTTGCAAAAGGCAAGAAGGTTTGCATAGTCGGCAGCATTCAGAACCGTTCGTACGAAGATAAAGACGGTAACAAACGAACCGCTACCGATATCGTCGCGAGCGAAATAGAGTTTTTAACGC
>OGNQ01000651.1_pt1 | contig 32462 bp, 28 predicted proteins | sample 1573481 | NCBI WGS metagenome assembly OGNQ01 (sample SAMEA2581920, study PRJEB24529) | metagenome | biome: Human gut stool | place: China | collected 2011 | reverse complement strand
TATCGCATGCTCCGGGAGTTCGTGGATTTTGCCAATGTATTTAACTAACTTTCCAGTTACAGCAGTTCCTTCAGCATCTGGTTGACGCTGGCGGGGTCTGCCTTGCCTTTCATAGCTTTCATGGTCTGGCCTACCAGGAAGCCGATGGCTTTCTCTTTGCCGTTGTGGTAATCCTCGACAGACTGGGAATTAGCGGCAATGACTTCCTCCACGACTTTACGCAATGCACCTTCGTCATTGACGGTCTTTAGTCCCTTCTCTTCCACATACTGTTCGGGATCTACATCTTCCTCAAACATCACCTGGAATACTTCTTTTGCTACAGAAGAGTTGATGACTTTGCCGTCTACCAGCGTGATCAGCCTGCTCAGATGCTCCGGTGAGAACCGGATGTCCTCCGGCTCCATCTCTTTTTCTTTTAACAGGCGCATAGTCTCCACCATCAGCCAGTTGGACACCTTCTTGGGCTGGCTTCCCAGTGCCACGGAAGCTTCAAAGATATCTGCCAGATGCTTGGAACCGGTGATGATATCGATATCATATTCCGGAATATCGTATTCTTCCTTGTAACGCTTCATCTTCTCGGTGCGAAATTCCGGCTGTCTGCTGCGGATGCTATCCAGCCACTCATCGCTGATATAGACCGGTACCAGGTCGGGATCCGGAAAATAACGATAGTCCTGTGCATCCTCCTTGGAACGCATGGCGTAGGAATATTCCTTATTATCATCCCAGCGTCTGGTCTCCTGAATGACCTCTTTGCCGGCCTCCAGCAGATCGATCTGTCGTTCCCGCTCCCCCTGAATGGCTCTGGCGATGGCCTTGAAGGAATTCAGGTTCTTCATCTCGGTACGGGTTCCGAACTTTTCCGCTCCCACTTCTCTCACGGACAGATTGACATCGGCACGCATGGAGCCTTCCTGAAGCTTACAGTCGGACGCTCCCAGATACTGGATCAGCAGACGTAATTTTTCCAAATAGGCAATGACCTCCTCCGCGCTGCGCATATCCGGCTCGGATACGATCTCGATCAGAGGCACACCGGAACGGTTGTAATCCACCAGTGTGCAATCTTCCCAGTCGTCATGCACCAGTTTACCGGCATCCTCCTCCATGTGGATCTCGTGGATACGCACCGGCTTCGTGTAAGTGTTGCCGTCCTCTCCCACTACCTCGATTTCAACCGAGCCATTCCTGCAGATGGGCAGATACAACTGAGAGATCTGATAGTTTTGAGGGTTATCGGGATAGAAATAATTTTTTCTGTCAAATTTGCAATACTGTGTAATGGTACAATTCGTCGCAAGGCCTACTGCCACCGCATATTCTACCACCTGCTTATTCAGCACGGGAAGAGATCCCGGCATACCGGTACATACCGGGCAGGTGTGGGTGTTGGGTCTGCCGCCGAACGCCGTGGAACAGCCGCAGAATATTTTCGTCTTCGTGGCAAGCTCTACATGCACTTCCAGACCAATTACTGTTTCATATTGTTTTGCCATGTCGCTTACCTCCTCTGCTCATAGGTATATGCTGCACGGATCAGTGTCTTCTCTTTGAAGCAGTCACCGATCAGCTGCATGCCGATAGGCAGGCCTTGGGAATCCGTACCGCAGGGAACGCTGATACCGGGCAGTCCCGCCAGGTTGATGGAGATGGTGTAGATGTCTCCCAAATACATCTTGATGGGATCCGCCAGACTGCTGCCCAGCTTCGGTGCGGTAGTGGGTGCCACCGGTCCTAAGATCACATCGTATTTTGCAAAAGCTTCGTCAAAAGCCTTCTTGATCAATGCTTTCACGCGGAGTGCCTTCAGGTAATAAGCATCATAATAACCGGAGCTTAATACAAAGGAGCCCAGCATGATACGACGCTTCACCTCGGGTCCAAAGCCCTGGGAACGGCTTCTCTTGTACATGGTATGCAGATCTTCCGCATCCTGTGCACGGTAACCGTATTTCACACCGTCGAAACGCTCCAGATTGGAGCTGGCTTCTGCTGCTGCGATCGTATAATAAGTGGGAATCGCATAGTCCACCAGACTTAAGTCGAACTCCTCCACCTCTGCGCCCTGTGCTTTCAATACTTCCGCTGCTGCCAGTACCGCATCCCTGACCTCGGGATCCAGTCCTTCTCCGAAATAGTCTCTGGGAATACCGATCTTCATTCCTTTCACATCCGCTACCAGTGCGGAGGTGAAATCTGTGTTCTCCCGTTTCATGGAAGTGGAGTCCTTAGGGTCATGGGAGGTGATGGCCTCCAGTACGGTGGCACAGTCCGTCACGTCCTTCGTCAGCGGTCCGATCTGGTCCAGAGAGGAACCATAAGCAATCAGTCCGTAACGGGATACAGTTCCATAGGTGGGCTTCATGCCGACGACACCGCAATAAGATGCGGGCTGTCGAATGGAACCGCCGGTATCGGAACCCAATGCTGCAAAGCATTCTTCCGCTGCCACTGCCGCTGCAGAGCCGCCGGAGGAACCGCCGGGCACATGCTCCGGGTTTCTGGGATTCTTTGTCACTCCGTAATAAGAAGTCTCCGTGGTGCTGCCCATGGCAAACTCATCCATATTGGTCTTGCCCAGAATCACTGCGCCTGCCTTTTCCAGATTCAGCACTGCTTCCGCACTGAAGGTCGGCACAAAATTCTCTAAGATTTTAGAAGAGCAGGTAGTCAGGGTTCCCTCGGTGCACATATTGTCTTTGATAGCAAAGGGAACCCCGGCCAGAGGCCCGGTCAGTTCGCCTGCTTCGATCTTTTTCTGTACTTCCGCCGCCTGCTGTAATGCCTTTTCCCGTTCCACGGTCACATAGCAGTGGTAAGTATCTTCACCGGCTGCGATCTTATCCAGAACGGCCTGCGTGGCTTCCACCGACGTAGTCTTACCTTCCCGGATCGCCTTAGCCAGCTCTACTGCTGTCAGGGATAAAATATCCATATCCATTCTCCTTTTTTAATGTCTGACGGAAAACCATTACCGCCTAAATGCTGTAACCAGATTATAAAGCGGTATTCTACCCGATTTCTAATCAAAAGTCCGAGGACTTTTGACATTAGTCAAAAGTCTTTGGTACCACAAACATGTTGTCCTTCTCGCCGGGTGCATTGGCCAGGGTCTGTTCACTCTCATCCCCATTGGTCACCACATCCTCACGGAAGACATTCTGAACCGGGAATACATGAGACATAGGTTCCACTCCCGTTGTATCCAGTTCACTCAATTTGTCGATATAGTCCAGCATTCTGCCCATATCCTTTTTCGCCGCTTCCTTCTCTTCATCAGAAAGCTCAAGTTTTGCCAGAATGCCTACATATTCTATGGTCTCGTCACTGATTACGTTCGCCATACTAATTTCCATTCCTTTCCTGTTCTTTCCGCACTAATCTCTCACTTTAATGTGTACCTCACGCAGCTGCTGTTCCGTCACTTCGCCGGGAGCCCCGCACATCAGATCCTGTGCATTGCCGTTCATAGGGAAAGCGATCACCTCACGGATGTTATCCTCGTTCCGAAGCAGCATGATCATACGATCCACGCCGGGAGCCATTCCCGCATGAGGGGGAGCTCCGAACTGGAATGCCTGATACAGTGCTCCGAACTTGGTCTTTAATGTCTCTTCGTCATAACCTGCGATGGCGAAAGCTTTTTTCATGATCTCGATGTCATGGTTACGTACTGCGCCGGAGGAGAGTTCCACACCGTTGCATACGATGTCGTACTGATAAGCCAGGATCTCCAGCGGATCCATGGTGTTCAGTGCTTCCAGACCGCCCTGGGGCATAGAGAACGGATTGTGGGTAAATCCGATCTGCTTCGTCTCGGGATCCAGCTCAAACATCGGGAAATCGTTCACATAGCAGAAACGGTAAGCATCCTTCTCGATCAGATCCAGCTTCTCGCCCAGCTCGGTACGGATATGACCTGCATAGTAGTTCGCCTTATCCTCTTTGTCCGCAATGAAAAAGATGGTATCTCCGGCAGAAAGTCCTGCCATTTCTGCCAGTTCTCCCTTCATCTCTTCGGGAATAAATTTATCGATGGGTCCCTTGTAGCTCATATCCTCTGCCACTTCGAGATAACCAAGTCCACCCATACCAAGAGAAGTCGCAAAGCTTAACAGCTTCTCATGGAAGCCTTTGGACATCTCCGCATGTACTTTGATGGCACGGACAGTTCTGCCGATAAAAGGTTTAAACGTACATCTCTGGAAGAACTCCGTCACATCCATAATTCTCAAAGGATTGCGCAGATCCGGCTTGTCACAGCCGAACTCCAGCATGGCCTGTTTGTAACTGATGATGGGGAACGGTGTCTCAGTGATCCTGCTGCCTTCGGGAGCAAATTTCTCAAAGGTATCATGCAATACTTCCTCACCGACCTTGAAGACATCCTCCTGGGTCACGAAGCTCATCTCGAAGTCCAGCTGATAGAACTCTCCGGGAGATCTGTCTGCTCTGGCATCCTCATCACGGAAGCAGGGAGCGATCTGGAAATACTTATCGAAGCCGGAAGCCATGAGCAGCTGCTTATACTGCTGCGGTGCCTGAGGCAGCGCATAGAATTTTCCTTTAAATTTTCTGCTGGGAACAATATAGTCTCTGGCGCCCTCGGGAGAAGAAGCACACAGGATCGGAGTCTGGATCTCCAAAAATCCCATGTCTGTCATCTTCTGACGCAGATAACTGATCACCTTGGAACGAAATACAATGTTGTCCTTTACTTTTGCATTTCTAAGGTCAAGATAACGATATTTTAATCTCACATCTTCCCGGATCTCTTTAGACGTCTGGATCTCGAAAGGAAGCTGTTTATATACTCTTCCCAACACATCGATCTTGTGTGCTTCCAGTTCGATGGTGCCGGAAGGAATCTTCGGGTTGTAGGTCTCTTCGTCCCTGTGTTCCATAAGACCGGTAATGGACAGGCACATTTCCTTGGTGATGCCCTTTAAAAGCTCCGGCTTACGGATGACCACCTGTAACACACCGTACATATCCCGCAGATCGATAAAGGATACGCCGCCGTGGTCACGGATGTTCTCCACCCAGCCTGCCATCTGCAAAGTCTGTCCGATCTGCTGTTCACTGATCTCTTTCATTGTTAAATCTCTGTACATATCGCACCTCCTGTTATATAGTGTCCCGAATGTGCGCTCCCTGTACAGCTTATTTTTGAATACAAAAAGCCCCGGGACATGTTAAAACATATCCCGGGACGAATCATCTAATCCGTGGTACCACCCGAATTGACAGGCGCCTTTGCCTATCCACTCTTGTCACTTAACGCGTGCAACGTGTCATCCTAGCTGCATGTGATATTCTGCAGTTCAGATCACCTGCTCCGGAGTGTTCCCTTCGCCAGCTTCCGCAAACAGCGCTCTCAGTCGGTGACGCTGTATTCCTGTCGTTTCCCTTGGCAAGAGTCTCTTTCATAGCATTTACAAAATAGTTTTTCAACTTAGGTTTATAATATTCGCACAAATCAAATCTGTCAAGCGTTTTTTATTGTAACAGTTCAGCCATGGACATATCCGAGCGCAAAAATCATGCTTGCATGATTTTTCGAACGAATATGTTCATTAGATGAGCGCCGGTTTATGAGCAAAGGTAGTCACGAAGTGACGGAAAGCGTGTCAACGCGACTTTGCGAATGGCGCGGGCTGAACGGAAGATTAGTTGCTGCAACTTTAGTTGCATGCACTCTTGAACTGATTCCAGATCTCCGCATGCAGATCCTCTGCCTCCTGGGAGATATTCTGCACGATCTCGCCCTCCGCTGCATCTTCCGGCAATACGATCATTTTCTTCATGTCGTCGAAAATATACTCTTCCGCAGCTTTGTTGGTGCAGTAGTAGCCGATATACTCATAGCATTTCGCCGCATTCTCAGGATCGTTGATATAGTCCAAAAATGCATAAGCCGCATCTGCATTGGGTGCCTGGGAAGGTATAAATCCGGCCATGATGCCGAAGCCCAGTCCCTCCTTGGGATATACCACTTCCAGATCCGGTCTCGCCTGCAGTGCCGCAGATACCTGGGAAGTATACAGGAACGCTGCTGCCACCTCGCCGCTGATCAGATAATCCTGCGTATTATTGTCATTGATCACACGGATATTGGGAGCCAGACTCAGAAGCTTCTCTCCTGCTGCCCGGATCACATCCAGATCCTCGGTGTTAAAGGATTCTCCCATGGTCTTTAAGGTGATGCCGTCGATAACACGATAGTTTGCCGTCAGTGCCACGTTATTTTCCAGTGCCGGATTCCACAGATCCTCATAGCCTGTGATCTTCACATCCGTCAGTCCCGGATCGTATACGATCAGAGGAATGCCCGCTCCGTAGGGCACGGTATATTCGTTCTTCGGGTCATAGAACTGAGACATAAATACAGGATTCAGGTTATCATAAGTACTGATCCTGGAAGTATCCAGCTTCTGAGCCAGGCCCTCCTGAATGGCCAGCTCAATGATATAGTCATCCGCAATGACCAGATCGTAATCACCGCCCCTGGTTTCTTCCAGCTTCGCCAGCATATCCTCATCATAGTCAAAATTAGAATAATTGATACGGATACCGGTCTCTTTTTCAAAACCATCTAAAATCTCCTGGGGGAACATGCCGTCCCAGGTATAGAGATTCAGTTCTCCCTTATCTTCTTTACCGCCTGCTCCACAGCCGGTAAACAACGTGGCCAGCATGGTCGCTGCCAACAGCATTGCCAGCTTTTTCTTCATAATCTCCTCCTTCGATACAGTTCTCCTGCATCATCTGCTATACATTTTTATGTTGTTACTTATCCGCAATTGCATTTGCGGAATCGTTCTTTCCTCATTTTCCCCCGGCAGCTTTCTCTACAGCTGTCTGCGACTTACGTCCCAGCGCATACGCCCCCGCCAGACACAACAATATCACAAACAGCATGACCGTGGCAAGTGCATTGATCTCCGGGGTCACACCGGTCTTTAATTTCGTGTAAATCTTCACCGGCAGGGTATTGACCTTCGGTCCAGTGACAAAAATACTGATCACCACATCGTCGAAGGACATGGCAAATGCAAGCAGCACTCCCGACAGGATCGCCGGAAGAATCTGTGGCAGGATCACATCCCTAAATACCTGCCACTTCGTAGCTCCCAGATCCAGCGCCGCCTCTTCCAGAGACCGGTCCATTCCCACCAGTCTCGCCCGTACCATAGTGAACACATAGGGCACACAGAACGTGGTATGGGCGATCACCAGCGTGACCATACCAAAGGGCAGTCCCATCAGGGAAAATACGGACAAAAATACCATGCCCAGAATGATCTCCGGGATCATGATGGGGAGTGTGGACACATAGGCCACGGCATCGTCCAGTTTCCGTTTTCTGCGGCTCATCCCCAGTGCTCCCGAAGTGCCGATCAACACCGCAAAGGCACAGCTAAGTACCGCAAGGATCAGGCTGTTGATCAGTGCTTCCCCCAGATCTCTGTCCCGGAACAACTCCCGGTACCATTTCAGGGAAAAGCCTTCCCACACAGAGGTCAGTTTGGAAGCATTAAAGGAATACGCCACCGTCAGCAGGATTGGAATATAGGTCAGCACTGTGATCACCGCCACATATACAAAGGGCCATTTTTTCTTTTTCATACGCTACATCATCCCTTCCAGCTGTGAGGTTCCGGTGATCTTGCGGTACAGACGGATCATCACCGAAGTCAGCACCATCAGTACTGCGGACAGCGCCGCCGCAAAGGGCTGATTCCGTCCCTTGGTGATCTGTTCCTGAATCACACTGCCCACCAGCACGATCTTATTGCCGCCCAGGATATCCGCTATGAAAAACAGTCCCATGGACGGAATAAAGGACAGCACCACGCCGGACAAAAGTCCCGGCAGCGTCAGCCGGAAGCTGACGGTCCAGAAGGCTTTCCACGCCGAGGCTCCCAGATCTCTGGAGGCTTCCACCAGAGAGGCATCCAGCTTCTCCGCACTGGAATACACCGCCAGGATCATAAAAGGCAGTAGCGAATAAACCATTCCCACTACCACTGCCGGATAAGTGTAAAGCAGCTTTAACGGCTGCTTCGTCAGGTGTAGCCCCATCAGGATCTTATCCAGTACACCATTGCTGCGAAAGACAATAATCCAGCCGTACAGGCGGATCAGCGCACTGGTCCAGAAAGGGATCATAATGAGCAACAGCATCCTGCGCTTCCAGACAGCGTTCATTTTTGCCATGAAATAGCCGTACGGATATCCGATCAGCGCCACGAAAAAGGTGGCGGTAAACGCCAGCTTCAGAGACTGCCAGAAAGTATCCAGATACAGCGGTTCCAATATTCTCTTATAATTGTCCAGCGTGAACGTAAAGTCCACACCCCAGACCTGTGCTCTCTGCAAAAAGCTCAAAAGGAACAGATACAGGATCGGCAGAGCCACGAACAGAATCGTGAACACATACATAGGGATCATCAGTCCGACATTCCCGCTTCTCCTGCGGCTGTTACTTGTGATTTTCGTCTTTGTCATTATCTATTACCTTTACTGCGTCTTTCGCATCCCAGCCGATCTTCACCTTCTGTCCCGGCTGTAAGTCATTGTCGATTCCATAGCGGCTGGCGGTCAGAGTCTGTCCGTCCGGCAGACGGAACAAAATGCGTAACTGCCCTCCGGCAAAGCTTTTTTCCACCACCACAGCTTCCCGGGTGCAGACAGTCTCTCCGTTCATCAGAATGTTTTCCGAGCGGATGGCAAAAGTCTCCCCATTTTTATGCAGAATATTCGCATTTCCCACAAAATCCGCCACATAGCTGGTCTGCGGCTGATAGTACACCTCATTGGGCGTCCCCAGCTGTTCCAGGATGCCTTCGTGCATGACACCGATGCGGTCCGACATATTGATGGCTTCTTCCTGATCGTGAGTGATGTAAATAAACGTGATCCCCAGCTGCTTCTGCAGACGTTTCAGTTCCAGCTGCATCTGCCTGCGCAGCTTCAGGTCCAGTGCTCCCAGAGGTTCATCTAACAGCAATACTTTCGGCTCATTGATCACCGCTCTGGCAATGGCAATGCGCTGCTTCTGTCCGCCGGAAAGCTGATCCGGCATCCGTTTTCCGTACTCTTCCAGCTGGACCAGACGAAGTGCCTGTTCTACTTTTCTCTCGATCTCTGCCTTCGGAACTTTGCGGATCTTCAATCCATATCCTACGTTGTCCGACACATTCATATGCGGAAACAGGGCATAATTCTGGAACACCGTATTGACATCCCGTTTGTTCGGCTCACGGTTCGTAATGTCCTGTCCTTCCAGGATCACCTGTCCGGCATCCGGCAGTTCCAGCCCCGCAATAATACGCAGCGTCGTGGTCTTGCCGCAGCCGGAAGCTCCCAACAGGGTAATAAATTCTCCCTGTGCCACCTCCAGATCGATGCCTTTTAATACTTCTGTATTGTCAAATGATTTCCGGATCTGCCGAAGTTGTAATATACTTTCGCCCATGCACCGGCTCCTTTCCTCATTTTCGTATATCATTTTTGATACAGATTCTACCGTATTTTTTTATCTCAGTCAATCCTTTATCCCCAGGCAATAAAAACGATAAAAACAGGCTGCCGGCTTCAGAGCCGCCAGAATATCAGGCATTAAAAAATGCCAAGCCACAGGTTTTCATCCTGGGCTCAGCACCATATTTTACAACTCAACAACCCGGTCATTCACCTGTGTAAAGCTGCCTCCGTCCATATTTTTACGTACAAAGGGAACCCCCCTGCGCACATAGTATACATTATTCTGAAGCAGGGCATCCGGATTCTCTGACGGGCTGATCGTACCACCGAGATCATCATAGCTGATATTATCGCGGAAGGTATTATGGATCGCCTCCTGCAGACAGAACATCACACAGCCGCCTTCATTCTGCCTGCTGTAATTGGATTCATACACCGTTCCGTCCCCGGAATCCGCATCATATGCCATGCCGTCCTGATTGAGTCTGGTGTCCGTGACTTCATTATAACGAAACAGGGCATCCTTGCATTTCCAGGGCCAGATCCCGGCTGCCACTTTTCCCATCCGGTCGCCCGGCTCGCAATAGATCCGGTCATTGATCTCGCAGGCCACAGAGTCTGCCATATTATGCTCCACCAGAGGACGCAGGGCATACATCGGCGTGATCCCATCCCCACCGGCCTCTTTTACATAATTATTCCGTATCTGCATATTTTCATGTCCATAGTTCAGAAAAACGGCTTCCGTAAGCTCTGCCCCCCGGAACTTATCATGGGCATAGGTATAGCCTGCTGCAATTCCCCAGCGGCTGACCCGGTGCACGAAGCATCCTTCAATAACGATATCCCGATACCGTGCCACACCCGTCAGTTCCTCACATTCCGGACGGAGCGCTGTCATATAGATCCCACCGTTGTTCATGTGTTTATCGTAGACATTCCCATGGACATCATGGATCCACAGATTCCTAAGTGTGATGCCGCCCCGCACCCCTTTGTCCTTAGCCACCACAGCCACACCGGTACGGTTCATTTTCTCACCCAGACTATAACGCTCTCCCGGGATCATGCTGCCTTCATTCGTGATCTCCAGATCCTCGACCACAATATGCTCCGCATCGTACAAAAGCACTGCGGAAGATACATAGCCGTGATACACATGCGTAGGTGCATCCAGCGGGGTCCCATAATCCTGATACCAGATCCCCTGTCCGCAGGCATCGATCCGCGGCGGTGCATCTGCTGTGCCGTACGCTCCGATCACGATCGGTGCCTCTTTCGTACCGCTGTCTGTCACATGCAGATATTGTCCGTAAAATACACTGCCCCGCTCCAGCAGGACACGGTCGCCCGGCTGCAGGTGTCTTCGATTGACAGCAGACAGACTGGCAAACGCCGTACTGCATGTGCGTCCGTCATTTTCATCACTGCCTGTTCTCTGACTCACATAATATGTCGCAGATAAGCTTGTCATATGCATCCTCCCGTAACCGTTTCTCAATGATCTGTGACACCTCCTCATAGGTAAAATAATCCCCATGATAACGTCCGAACAGATCTCTGTTCTGTTCGTAAAAATCCCGTTTCTCCTGCTCCGTGAAATCCGGGCAGAAGCCACCTTCCCGGACCTTCTCACACGGCTGCACAAAATCCAGCTTCAGGCGGGTCAGCTCATATTGCAGATACGCCGGTGCGGAAAAATAATGCGGTCCGTAGAACCGCTGTCCTTCCCGTTCCATTCTCCGCAGCTCTTCATTGTGCTTCTGTCGTCGGGTCTCCAGACCCTCCATGGTGGGATCCTCGATCAGGCCCATTCTATGCGCCAAAAGGAAGGCTCCCTGAGCCTTCCTGATATGCGCCTGTGTCATAGTTTCCTGTTTTGGCATTTTCTGTTGCATTATTTCACTGCTCCCGTAATTCCATTTGCAAAGCTCTTCTGTAAACACAGGAAGATGATCGCTGTAGGAAGTGTACAGATCAATACTCCCAGCATCAGCATACCATAATCCACACTGTATCCACTCTTCAGATTGGCTACTAACATCGGCATGGTGATCTCCTTGCTGTCCTGTAAAATGATCGTCGGCCACAGATAATTATTCCACGCATTCATAAATGTAACCGTCATCGCCGCTCCATAGGTAGATTTCATCACCGGGATGAACATCCGGAAGAAAATCTGTATTTCGCTCAGACCTTCCAGTCTGGCAGCCTCGATAATATCATGAGGGAAAGAACGTGCCGCCTGTCTGAAAAGCATGATCATAAACGGAGTCGAGATGGATGGCAGTGCCAGTGCGATCCAGGTATTTACCAGCTTCCAGGAGGTAAACATCTTGAACAGAGGGATCATGATCGCTACGAACGGAAGCATCATTGCCAGCAGCAGAATACTCATCAGAATATCCTTGCCCTTATCATGATAGATCTCAAATCCATAACCGGCAATGGAACAGATCAGCAGTGTCACAACCGTGATCACGATCGCATTGCGGAAGGAATTAAACATCGCAAGTCCGAGATTCTGCATGTCGACCAGGGTCTTGAAATTCTCGATCATATAGGTACCCGGGATCAAGCGTCCTCTTACCACATCAATACTCTGGTTGGTCGCACCGCACAGCATATAATACAGTGGAAATGCTGACAGAAAGCTTGCTATCACTAAGATCGCGTAGGAAATTATTTGCTTGAATTTAGTCACGTTTGTCACCCACCTTCATCTGAATTGCAGACAGAACCGCTACCATCACAAGTATGCATACAGACAACGCTGCCGCATAATTAAATTTCGGTGTCTCCACAAAGGAGATATTGTAAATGTAATGCGCCAATGTCATTGTAGATTTTCCGGGACCGCCTGCTGTCAGGTTCATAGACTCATCGAACAGCTGCAGTGTTCCCGAAGTAGACATGATCGCCGTCATCAGAATGGTCGGCTTTAACAACGGTATCGTGATCTTCATAAACTGCTGGAACGGTGTCGCTCCGTCGATGTAGCTTGCCTCATATACAGAATAGTCGATATTCTGTAATCCTGCCAGATAGAATACCATATTATATCCGGTCCATCTCCAGATCAGTGCGATCACGATGACCCATCGCGCCGGCCATGTGCTCTGGAACCAGTCCACCGAAGACAGTCCGATGGCCATCAGCACTCTGTTGACCACTCCATCCGGAGCAAACAATGACTTAAATATCATGGAATAAGATACCAGTGACGTTGCACACGGAAGGAAGATCAAAGTACGGAAAATACCTTTTCCTTTTATCTTAGGATTATTCAGCAGCTGCGCCAGCATCAGTGCGAGCACAAGCATGATCGGTACCTGAATCACAAAATAAAAGAAGGTATTGAACAAGCATTGCTGGAATGTTTTATCCTTGAGGATCCTGGCATAATTCGCTACACCATTAAAGACTCCTCCTGTCTTCCGGAAGGAAAGAAGGATGGCCTGTGACATCGGATAGAAACAAAATACAAATATTAAAATCGATGCCGGGAGCAGGAATGCCCATCCGGTCAGATTATGCCTTTTTTCCAAACTTAATTTTGCTTTCTTCTTTTCCATGTTTCTCTCCTACAACAGTACCGGGAACGCACTGCTGCACCCCCGGTACTATCCAGTTTCCATACTCTGGTGATTATTCAGCGATATTAAACTCTACGGTATCCTGAGCGTTTTTGATCTCTGTATCGATATCAGCGTTCTTCTGGACAACGTTGGTGATTGCATCTGTCAGTGCGCTTCTGATGTCAGAGTAGTATGCACCGTAGTCAATTCCGGGAACATGTCCGGCGAACTCTACGATATCCTTGTACACTGCCTGACCGCCGTAGAACTCATTGCCCTCATTATAGGTCTCAGACTGTGCTGCGGGCAGGTAACTTGCGATTGCTCCTGCATTTACCAGCAGATCATCGTATAAATCTACATCAGCACCAAAGGTAGCGTTCAGGAAATCAAATGCCAGATCGGTATTTTTGCAGTTAGAAGATACTGCCCAGCTTGCACCACCGCAGTTAGCGTAGTTGGTTGCGCCTTCTACATCATCTAACTTAGGCATATTCACGATTGCCCATTTACCTGCCTGATCCTCTGCTGCCTGAATGGAGGACATGATCCAACAGCCCTGGATAACGCCTGCAGCAGTACCCTTGTTCATGGAAGCGATATACTGATCCCAGTCGGTATAATCTGCCATGATTCCTTCATCGATCAGCTGCTTATAGGTCTCGATTGCTTTCTTCAGTGCTGCGTTGTCAACCAGTGTCACCTTTCCATCCACCATGGGAGAAGCGCCTGCAGACTGTAACATCTCGATCACAATCTCAGAACCGCCGGAACAGGTCAGCATGGGAACATCATTCGCAGCCATTACCTTCTTGGACAGCTCCATGAACTCAGACCATGTGGTATCCTTGAAATCTTCTACCTTAAGGCCTGCTGCTTCTACCATATCGGAACGGATCGCCATGATGGTAGCACCATTATCAAAAGGAATACCATAATGTGTTCCATCTACAGTGGAGTCAGCCAGCTTACCCATGGAAAACTGGGAGAAATCAATTCCGCAGTCATCCAGTGCTGTGAAGATTCCGGGATAATTGGTTGCATTTTTGTGGAAGGAATAATCCTGCATCAGGAAGATATCAGGTAAAGTGCTGTAATCACCGGCTTCAGCCGCTGTGATCAGAGCAGTCTCGATATCGCTATATACCTTCTCCTGAATGTCTAACTTGAAGTTGGGATGATCCACCTGATATGCCTTCTCTGCCTGCTTCATTGCATAGACATTGAAGTTAGGATCCCAGCACCATACGGTCAGTGTCTCGTCTTCTGCGGAAACAGTCGTTTCTGCTGCTGCCTCTGTTTCCTTGGATGTCTCGCTGGGTGCTGCGCTCTGCACATCATTGCCGGCAGGCTTGCTGCCACATCCGGTCAGCATGGACATAGCCATTGCCGCTACTAAGAGCACGCTTAATACTTTCTTTTTCATCTTAAATAACCTCCTTATACTTGTAAAGTACTACCTTATAAAATATGAAACGCCTTTTGCCTTCCATAAGTTACCTGTCTTCCATATCGTCCACCCAACGCATTTCGCCGGGTTTCAGATCCAACACATATGCACATTTTCCTTTGATATACAGCTCTGTGTGCTGTGCCTGTGCCGAGTTGTTGATCACTGCGATCTTGCCGGTCTTCTGGAATACCGTTACTTCGGTATCCACATTCGTTACATAGTAACGTTTCATCTCCTGCTCCATGCCGGCTGCATAATAGATTGCCCGAAGCAGAAGTCTGCAGTTCTGGGGAGAATACGGAAGACCTGCAAAATATACGCTGTGTCCTCTGCCATATTCATTGACCACCAGCTGGCTGTATTCCCCATCCATCGCAAGGATCTGATAATGTCCGCCCTGTGCATAGACGCGGCTGGTGCCCTCGCCGAAATCTAAGCTTCCGTCAATATCCTCTAAGATAAAGTGATCGTCATTTTTCTCATTGTATTTGTCCGTGCTGAGAGAGAAGCACATCTCGCGGTCTACACCGAGCACATCGGACAATTGGAAATATCTTCCCTGATACTGATAAGCGGTAGGCTCACCCACACCGATGAAGCCGCCTCCCTGATCCACAAAGCGTCTGATATTGGTCAGGACCTTTTCATCGATCCAGTTCTCCGCGCCGCTGAATGCAGTGTACGCATCCCCGACATTAATGATGACCTTGATTTCCTCAGGGATGCCGTTCCTGACATCATCAAAGGAAATGAACTCGACCTCAAAAGGCATTCCGCTTAAGCATTCCAGTACTCCCTCGGCGGAATAAGTTTCCCTGTGCCAGATCGCATGATGTACCTGATTGGACATCCACCTTCTCTGACTGCCCCAACAGTTCAGGATCGCCACCTTGAAAGGTGCCACATAGGAAGCTGTCCCCTGCATATTTTCATGGATCTCCCGAAACTGTGTTACTACATTTTGTATTTCATCAATGAAACCTGGCCAATTACTTGCCAGCTTCAGATAACCGCCATATCCGATCCTGTCCAAAGGAGACCTGAGTAATGCACGCCTTGCTTTACGCCAGTTATCCCTTGCCTCTCCGATCGGGTCACCGCCCTCGCAGAACACATCCGGGAAAAAGTAAGGCAGCAGCCGTCCTTCGGTATAATCCACTCCCTTGATATCAGAGATCATTCGGAGTGTCACACCGCTTCCGACAGAGCCTACCACTGCATCCAGTCCGATGCCTGCGAAATATTTACCGTAGGGCTCTGTTCCGATCCAATGATCTCCAAGGAACATCATCGCTTCCTTGCCATAAGAATGTACAATGTCTACCAGCTCCTTCGCCAGCGCACATACCTCGATCTGCTGGAACTCTATGAAATCCAGGAACTGTTTGCTGGGAACGCGGAACATGCTGTTGTGATATCCCTGATCCACAATGTACTCCGGGCGGAATTTGTAACCTGCCCATTTTTCAAACTGTTCCAGGATATAGGGGCTCACACTTGCGCTGTATCCAAACCACTCTACAAATTTTTCCCGCTTCTTGTCATCGAAGGTCAGTGTAAACTGATGGAAAAAGGTAGTGAAGCGGACCACATCGATATGAGGATTGTCTTCACACCATTTTCTCAGCTTGTCTTTGACATACTGTTTGGTCTTGGGCTGTCTCACATCGTAAGTGAGCTGATGCGGTGTATCCTTCCAGTCATTCGTGATGAAATTGTACATGTGTACCGGATCCCAGATCAAAAATGCCAGAAAGCTTACCGTATACTCATGATAGGGGATCGTACGGATCTCCACTTCACCGGATGCCTCATCAAATTCCCATGCATCCGTCGGCACCACTTCACCGGTCGTTCTGTCGATCACTTCCCACCAACGCTTCGGATCGTCCAGCGTATTGACCTTAAGCTGCTCCGTATGGAAGCCTTCCATCAGTCGGATGCGGAGTGTTTCCCCTCTGGCGGTGATGCGGTTGCTGATCAGGTATTCCTGCTGGATCTCCTCCGGATGCTTCATTGCCCACGCATTATCCTTTCGCGTGGTATAATAAGTTGCATATTTCTTCACCGGCTCTGACAAAAGTGCTTCCGGCATTTCGGTTCCGTCACAGTCTCTTAAAGCGTCTGCACCCAGAAGATTTTTTAAGCGTATCGTTTCGTCAATGATGTCTGCATCGGTCGGCAGCGTCAGTCTTCCTGTCATCGCATGGTTTCCTCCCATCACTTTTGTACTATCTTGCAGCTGATGACTAAAGTATATCGGCTTCCTGACCTGATATCAATTTCTTTGTTGCTTGTTTTGTTATGTTTATTGCTATTTTGTTACTAAAATAGTGGATTTTTTGAAATGATTATGTATAATATGCTTATCCCAATCATACAGATTTTTATTTTTTCGTCTTTTTTACGAATGTTTTTTTAAAATATTGTTCTTTTTATATATTCATTATAAAAAATACTGTGAATTTGAAAAAGTGCACAATAAAATAAGATAAAGAAGGTATCCATTTATGAGTAATGAATTTATCAATATCAGATCGGCAAACAGTTCCCCGGAACATTTCCAGCTTCGTTATATCTCCATCTCCAAATACGAAGGTGACTGGCAGTCCCTTCCGCATACCCACCACTTTTCAGAACTGTTCTATGTCCTGCGGGGTGAGGGAGCCTTCTATATAGAGAATGAAAAGGTGCCTGTGAAGACGGACGATCTGGTCATCATCAATCCTTATGTAGAGCACACGGAAAAAACACTTCCCAACGATCCCATGGAATATATCGTATTCGGTGTGGACGGACTTGCATTTTCTTTTTCCGGTGCAGGGCAGGACAACCCGAAGGGCTACAGCTTCTACAGCTACGGCTCTGATAAAAAACAGTTCATCAACTTTGCCCAGCTGATGATGCAGGAATTCCGCGACAAGCTTCCCGGCTTTGAACAGGTATGTCACGGACTGCTTCAGGTGCTCCTGGTATATATTTCCCGGAAGCAGAACCTGTCCGTCATCTCTGACTCCTCCTTCCAGTTGTCCAAGGAATGTGCTCTGGCGAAGCGTTATATCGATTCCAACTATTCCCAGAACATTACACTGGATTCCCTGGCGGAGATCACACATATCAACAAATTCTATCTGGCACATTCCTTTACCGAATGTGTCGGGCAGTCTCCGATCAATTACCTGACAGACCGGAGGCTGGAAGCCTGCAAGGAGCTTCTGGTATCCTCCAATCTGTCGGTAGCTCAGGTAGCCACCAGCGTCGGCTTTTCTTCGCAGTCTTATTTCTCGCAGATCTTCCGTAAAAAGACCGGCATGACACCGCGCCAGTACCGGAGCCGGTATGCCAGAAAATAATGTGTACACTCATAAAAGACCTCACTACCGGCGCATCTGCAGACTGTGAGGTCTTTTATAATGGACATTTATTCACTTATTTGATCCATCCCCAGCATAATCCCAGGTATTCCACCAGAAAATACATGCCCCGCAGCCATACCAGCACGGCACAGCCATAGAACATCCAGGCATTTTCCTTCTGTCTGTCCACGATTTTTCCCGTCATGGATAAAATCGCACAAATCAACAAAACCATCGTTCCGAAAGCCGCCCGATCCGGATAGTGTGGGGACAGAATCATGGCACCCCAGGACAACAGTGCCCCCAGCAATAACAGCACTGTATTTCTGCCCAGGTTTTCTTTCAGAATGCCTTTGCAGACGATCAGTGCAAATACCGTAAGCAGCAGGGCAGGGAACAGATACTCCATAACTCCCTTCGCTTCTGCGTAGCAACGCAGATACATTCTCCACAGCAGGCTGTAGGCTTCTTCCCCCGTCTCCCCGCTGCGGACAAAATTGCCCGGTGCAGCGATCATCAAAATGGTTCCCGCCAGGCAGCTGATGTTTCCCAGATACATCCACACCGGAGCTTTTTTGTGCTCTCTGTGTCTTAACAGGATCACCAGAAGACTCAGGAGCCATACCGCAGGCCCCATATTCTCATTGCTCCAGCCTGCGATCAGTCCCAGTGGAAGGATCCAGATGACGATGCCGGGAAGATTTTTTTCCTCATATTTCAGGTAACAGAACAAAAATGCCAGCAGAAAACCCGCCATATACAGATAATTCGCTGCTCCGGCTTCCCAGAACATACTCATTTTCCAGTTGGCATTCAGCCCCAGGATCATCCCCAGCGCTGCAAACCAGTACGGGAGCTTACGTCTGTCTGCTATCATGCAGGCCAGCCATCCCAACAGCAGTGTCATTCCTGTATTCAGGATATCCGCCCAGTGTTCTCCGGCCAGCAGGATCAGCTGCAGCAGTGCATGCGCCATGCTTCTGCCTCCCCAGTTGAAATAATGCCAGATCTGCGCACGGATAATGTCACTGAGATTCCGGATCGGTGTATCCGCATACAATACCGTCGAATACCACTCATCATCCATCATAAATTCGATCTCATAGTTGACGCGCCACACGATCAGTGCTGTCAATGCGATCAGTACCGGGCTGATCCACCGGATTGCTTTTTTCTGCTTTTCCTGCATATATCTGCTCCATTCCTCTTATGGCAAAGAACGGCTGCCTATAACTGAATCTTCTTCAGACGATCCACTGCCTCCACGGTATTCTCATAGCTTCCGAAAGCCGTCAGACGGAAATAATGCTCTCCGCTGGGTCCGAAACCGGATCCAGGCGTACCCACCACGTTGACATTCTCCAGAAGGTAATCGAAGAACTCCCAGCTGGTCATGCCGTTAGGCGCTTTCAGCCAGATATAGGGAGCGTTCACACCGCCGGATACCGTGAAGCCCGCTTCCTGCAAGCCCTTCAGGATATACTGTGCGTTGTTCATGTAATAAGCAACCTGCTCCTTCAGCTGTGCCTTGCCTGCTGCAGAGTATACTGCCTCACCGGCGCGCTGTACGATATAGGGTGCTCCATTGTATTTGGTGCCGTGTCTTCTTGCCCACAGTGCATGGAGGCTCACATCCCCGCTCTTTAAATCCTTGGGGATCACGGTAAAGCCCAGACGCACTCCGGTAAAGCCGGCATTCTTGGAGAAGGAACGGAACTCGATGGCACAGGTTCTGGCTCCTTCACATTCATAGATACTGTGAGGCACATCCGGTTCGGAAATATATGCTTCGTATGCCGCATCATAGAGAATGACAGCGCCTACCTTATTGGCATAGTCCACCCACTCCTGCAACTGCGCCTTGGTAATGGTGGCACCGGTAGGATTATTGGGGAAGCACAGATAGATCAGATCCGGGGTCTCCTTTGGCAGCTCCGGTGCAAAACCGTTCTCTGCCAGACAGGGCATATAGATCACATCACTCCAGGTCTCGGACTTCGGATCGTAAGTGCCGGTTCTGCCCGCCATAACATTAGAATCTACGTATACGGGGTAAACGGGGTCACATACTGCAATCTTGTTGTCCAGACTGAAGATCTCCTGAATATTGCCACAGTCACATTTTGCTCCGTCCGATACAAAGATCTCGTCCGGTGCAATGTCACAGCCTCTTGCCTTATAATCATTCTCTGCAATGGCATTGCGCAGGAATTCATAACCAAGGTCGGGAGCGTAACCATGAAAAGTCTCCGCTTTTCCCATCTCATCCACTGCACCGTGCAGCGCATCAATGATAGCGGGCGCCAAAGGCTGTGTCACGTCACCGATGCCCAGACGGATGATCTTCTTGTCCGGGTGTGCTGCGGAATACGCACTTACCTTTTTGCCGATGGTGGAAAATAAATAGCTTCCGGGAAGTTTTAAATAGTTGTCGTTTACTTTAAACATAGTACGTTCTCCTCTCTATTATCCCTGGTGCAGTATTGCTGTCACCTTGCTGGCTTAAATAAGCAATTTTTCCGCACTACGTGCTCTCAAAATTGCAACGAACATTCGTAATCCGGGCTGATCGCCCTACTTACTTATGTTCGTTTACTCCTCTCATAGAAACACGTCTTTGCCTGCAAGCAGCCACGCCGTGTTTCTATGGAGGAGTTTATTCTATCAGATGGAGTACGGGTCCACTTCACCTTCAAATACGATCTTCGCAGGACCGGTCATGTAGACCAGATTCTCCTTGCGGTCCCATTTGATGTGCAGTTCACCGCCTAATAGTTTAACAGTTATTTCCTCGTCCGTCAAACCATTTAGTACACAAGCCACCGCCGTGGCGCAACATCCGGTACCACAGGCAAGGGTCTCCCCGGTGCCTCTCTCCCAGACGCGCATAAACACATTTTTCCGATCCAGAATCTCTACGAATTCGGTATTGGTCCGGTTAGGAAAACAAGTATGATGCTCAAACTTCGGGCCGATCTTCTCAATGTCAAGATCCTTTACCCCTTCCATAAATACGATGGCATGGGGATTGCCCATGGATACACATGTCATGTGGTATTCCGTGTCGTCTACCATGATGGGAGCATTCACTACCGCCGGTCCGTCTGCCGTCTCCTGTGTGGCTTCCACTGTTACCGGCACCTCTGCCGGAGCAAGGATGGGATTTCCCATGTTCACCTGTACCAGCGTCACCTGTCCTCTGTCCGTGGCGGTCTTTCCCTCCACGGTGAGTTTCAGATATTTTATTTTTCCGGCGCTGACGATGGTAATGTCCTTCTTGTCCGTCAGTCCCTTGTCGTAGACATATTTTGCCACGCAGCGGATGCCGTTGCCGCACATCTCCGAACGGCTGCCGTCCGCATTGTACATTTCCATCTCAAAATCCGCTTCTTCCGCCGGATTGATAAAGATCACACCGTCGCCGCCGATTCCGAAATGTCTGTCGCTTAAGCTTCTTACGATCTCCGGCTTCTCTTCCGGTGAAAGCTTCTCCGTAAAGCCGTTTACATATACATAATCGTTGCCGCAGCCCTGCATTTTTGTAAATTTCATGGATTGCTGTTCCTCCTGTTGTTCTCTTTCACATATCCTGTCTGTAACGCCCGGATCCCTGTAATCATTTCCGGGCCGTCCTGCTTACTCCGTCATCATGGACAATACCATCTGTGCCGTCTCCACCAGATTGGTACCACTGTCCATACTGGTCTTCTGAAGGTAGCGGTGGGCTTCTTCTTCCGTCATATGATTTCGTGCCATCAGTAATTCCTTGGCATCCTTGATTGCTTTTTCATCCGCTGCATTCCGCACTTTAGGCTGCATACGGCGTTTTCTTCTGCGGCGTTCCACACCTTCCACCATCAGGTTCACGGTATTGATCAGATCCTGTACCTTTAACGGCATGGAAAGACATACGATGCCATTGCCATAGCATTCACTGATCAGATTCTGGGATGCCATCAGCAGCATCTCGAAACCTTCCGGCAGATCTTCATGTAGTTCTGTGTATATCATGTCCGCCAGCTTGTAGCTGCAGATCACAATACCGTCGTTCAGACCGTCCGCCTGACTGATAGCCTGAGTGCCTGTGGTACAGATACCCGTGACCTGAAAGCCACTGCGCACCAGAATATTCTTGACGCCTTTGGCTTCCTCCAGCTTCGGCAGTACGACAATAATGTTCGTCATCGGCCCACCTCCTTTCTTCTGTCTTGTTGATTCATCTTGTAACTATTCCACCCCTCGCATTCGCAAAACCACACGCTTCTATGCAGCTAGTTTTGCTCATGTACGTGGCGGTGACTCCATTCGAGTCACTTTACGAAGAATAGTCACTCCATTATTACAAAAGAAAGGAATATTTTAATACTTGTACAGATACTCCTGAATCTCCCACTCGGATACCTGAGAACGGTACTCATGCCACTCTTTCCGCTTGGCATCGATGTATTTTCCGGCAATATGATCTCCAAGCACTTTCTGAATGAAAGTATCCTTCTCCAGTTCCTCCACTGCCTCCAGAAGTGTGCCGGGCAGCTGATCGATATGCAATTCCTCACGCTCTTTTTCTGACAGGGCAAAAATATTGGCATTGATGCTCTGAGGCGGCTCTATTTTCTCCCGGATGCCCTCTAATCCTGCACTCAGGCAGACTGCCAGTGTCAGATAAGGGTTAGCAGCAGAATCGGGACTACGCAGCTCGATACGGGTGCCCTCTCCGTCTGCAGCAGCCGGAATACGGATTAAGGGGCTGCGGTTCGTCGTGCTCCATGCAATGTAGACCGGTGCCTCGAAACCGGGTACCAGACGCTTGTAGGAATTCACCAGCGGATTCGTAATGGCTGCCATTCCTTTGATATGTCTCATGATACCGCCGATGAAATAGTAAGCCTCTTCGCTCAGACCATTGGGATCGGAAGCATCCTGGAAAATGTTTTTTCCATCCTTCTGCAAGGACATATTGATGTGCATGCCGGAACCGTTGACACCGAACTTGGGCTTCGGCATAAAAGTAGCGTGCAATCCATGACGTCTCGCAATGGTGCGTACGGCCATCTTGAAGGTCATGATGTTGTCTGCGGTATTTAATGCCTCATCGTATTTGAAATCAATCTCATGCTGGGCCGGAGCCATCTCGTGATGGGAAGCCTCGATGACAAATCCCATATCCTCCAGATTCATGACAATGTCACGACGGGCATTTTCGCCGAAATCCAGGGGACCGATGTCGAAATACCCTGCCTGCTCATGGGTGTTGGTGGTAGGCATGGTATTTTCGTCCGTATTAAATAAGAAAAATTCACACTCGGGGCCTACCTCAAAAGTATATCCCATGTCCTCTGCCTGCTGCACCGCACGCTTTAACACATAACGAGGATCTCCCTCGAAAGGCTGTCCGTTGGGACGATATACATCGCAGATCATACGGGCCACTTTGCCCTGCTGGGGTCTCCAGGGGAAAATCTCCAGTGTCGACAGATCCGGATACAGATACATGTCGGATTCTTCAATCCGTGCAAAACCGTCAATAGCCGAACCGTCAAACATACATTTATTGCTCAATACGCGGTCCAGCTGGCTGGCTGTCACCGCAATATTTTTCAGATTGCCGAACAGATCCGTGAACTGCAGACGGATAAATTCCACATCCTCTTCTTCCACAAGACGGATGATGTCTTCCTTGGTATAATTATTCATCGTTACCCTCGTTTCTGCGCCGCCTGTCTGCTCCTTTTCCACGGGGCGGACGCATCCGTGAAAAATACTTGTCTTAACTATAGCAATGCCTGTTTTGTCTTGTCAATGTGAAGTTCTCCTTATTTGCTGTACTATGAGTACCGGCCTCCGCATACTATTTATAAAGATCATCCCATCATTCCAAGGAGACTTAAGAATGAGTGCAAATACAAAGATCGTTGTCCTTCGCAGAAAAGAGCTGCTGTATACCGGAATCTTCGCTGCGCTGGGAGTGCTGTTCGTCATATTACTGTTAATGTTATTGCTGCCCGGAAAAGCTGCGGATACCTCCGGGACACCGGATTCCCCTGACAGTACTGCCGAGACCGCTATGCCGGACAATGTGGCGGATCTCGGACGTATCCCGCAATCCGCACAGACGGAGGATGTCTCCACCGGGGCCGTTGCCGATACCGATGCTGTTCTGGACAGCGCTTCCGGTGCTGTCGGTACTGATAATACATATATCCCGGGGATCTACACCACGGAGCTGATCCTAGGCAGCGAGACCGTGAATGTAGAGGTCATCGTAAACGACCACGCCATCACATCTTTAAGCCTGGCAGATCCCGATGAGACCCTGACCACCATGTATCCACTGCTGGAGCCCACCATGGATTCCCTGAGTGAGCAGATCTGCGAGACGCAGGATCTGAGTCAGGTGACGTATTCTGCGGAGACCAGATATACTTCCCTGGTGCTGCTGGAGGCGGTTAAGGCTTCACTGGAAAAAGCAAAGCCCAGTGCTGCTCCTGAATCCACCACTACACCGGATGTAACCGCTGCACCGACAGCATCGCCGGAAATAAACAGCACCGCTGCTGAACCGGAAAATCTGCCTGATGCTGATATCAATCCGGCAGCTTAACTGCTGATACCATCATTCCGTACACCTTATTTTTCTCAGTGCTCCAGTCGAAAAAAGGGTGCATGCCTCCCGACATGCACCCCGTTGTGCGTTTTATTGTAATATTTTGTTTGCAACACTGAGTTTATTTTATACTATTTGTGGGGGAGATGCAAGGGAAAATTATTTCTCTTATTTGTATATATTGCAACATTTTCATTAAAAGTATTTTTGTTCAAATTAATTTTAATAAAATGCTTTTGAATAAATCTAAGTACAAGGTTTTCCTTGCCATTTTCGTATATATGTCCCATAATATTTTTATCAACATACAAAGGGTTTTCCCGCCTCAACACGGAGATTTCCATGAACATTTTATTTTACGATATGGGAAGTTACACGTATCAGGATACGCTGTATTATCTGAAGCAGCTTGGCCATACCTGCAAAACGTTATATTACCACTTCCCCAATAAATTCCATGACGATTTTTTCTGTGACCGCTTTGAGAAGCAATTGCAGTCCGATTCCTACGATGCCGTCATGAGCATTAACTTCTTCCCACTGGTCGCAACGCTGTGCCATGCGCATCAGATTCCCTATCTGGCATGGTGCTATGACAGTCCGCTGGAAGAAAAATTGGAAGAGTACTTCTCCTACGATACGAATCGCATTTTCCTGTTCGACCGTATCGAAGCCGAGCATTATCAAAGCCTCGGATATTCCCGGGTGTATCACCTGCCCCTGGCCGTCAATACGGACCGGTTGGACAGACTGCAGTTTTCCCCTGCACAGATGCAAAAGCACCGCTGTGATGTCTCCTTTATCGGCCAGCTGTACGAATCTCCCCTGCAGGTACTTCTGTATTCTGCGGACGATTATATCAAAGGTTACATCGAGGGAATCCTCCAGGCTCAGCTGCGGGTATACGGGTATTATTTTATTGATGAATTGATCACGGACGAGCTGTTGGATTCCGTGAATCAGTCTTTCCGGAAAATAGGGCAGACTTCCCTGACCTTGAACCGCAGAGGATTATCCTTTGCCATAGCCTCAGAGATCACGAACCTGGAACGGTGTTTCCTGCTGGAGCAGATGGGCGAATTGTTCAACACCCACTTCTATACTACGAAACCGCATTCCCTCAGTGACCATGTCATCTCCCTGGGTCCGGTAAAATATATGGAAGAAATGCCCTGTGTCTTCCGCTACAGCAAGCTGAACCCGAACCCCACACTGAAAAGCATCCAGTCCGGTACCGTAAACTGCAATATTGTCATACACCAGAATTCCGAAATAGGAATCATATCGATATCAGCCATATTTTTCATTACGCTTATGCTTGTCTTCATTATTTTCTCTGTAATTTCCACCACGTTTTATTTCTCATTCAAATATTCTTTTAAACAGATTGTTTTAAATGTACTCCATTTTCTTCTATCTATGCAGTCATACCATATATCTTCTTGTAACTCAATCTGCTCCAATTTAGAATAAAACTCCTGTGTATGCAATTTTTTCGGTATAATCACAACTCCTGAATCATCACACACTGCTATAGCCCCCTGATAAAATTCCATCCTCTGTTTTATAATATCTTTAAATAAACTTTTATCAACAGGTTTATTAAAACATCCTATAGGGGAAACCCCATTACACCATATTGGATAATTTTCTTTTATTAAATAATGTGCATCCCGCATTTTACCTGTGCATATAATTGCTTTATTTTCCTGATATAATAATATATACTTAGACACAATATCACCTATGACCGCTCTGCCCTCTACATTTATTGCATCAATAAGTACTATTTTATTTCTTGGCGAATATTTTTCTAAATCTTCATGTACTGTCCAATTTGATTCTTGTATAGCATATATATACTGAATCTCACCTACAACAAAATGCCTCGGTGTAAGTGGCTGCACATTTTCCAATGCACCAGTTTTATCCATACAATCGGCTACTTCTGTTGTTGAAACTCTGTTTTTCATAATATATTCTATTATTTTATCTTTCATAATTACCTTCCATAACAATCTTTCTTTTTCTCTTGTTAACTCGCTTTTCTCACGTTTTCATTTATCATAGAGATATTTTCAAAGTCTATGTTATTCCCCTATAAATCATGGACATACGGATGTTTAATAAGCACGCTATTGGTACTTACGATGTTTAGGGTACACAAAACAAGACGTCCTATTATTCTGCTATTCATTTGTGGGTGTCTTCTTTGAACAATGATTCTTATTAACCGCCAAGTTAACAATCATTATTCTATGGGTGGCACGCACTTTTTTGCAAACTCATTATTTGTTACTTAGCAGGAATGTTTCACTAATATGCAAATAAAATAAGCCTTGCCGGCATTGCTGATGCAAATCTTAATGCTAGTTTATATTCCTGATTTATCGATTTAATCAGTGTAGGAATTTTGATTAACGCCCATTCATCAAAGCCGACCATTATCATTAACTTCGGTCTTTTCTTTTTTAATATTTGCTGTGCTCCCATAATACATTCTTCTACACCATATAAATAATTTATTTTTATTATTGATATATCTTCATTTTTCAACATATCATCTAACTTCATAACTTTAATTTGTAAGGTTCCTTCTTTCGATATTCCTGAACTTTCCTCATCTTCACCAAATGTTAATTCAGTATTTTCACACCAGCATCCCATTTCATAGATATCAACATTATTTATATTATAATTCTTTATATATTCTTTTAATTTTTCAACACTTTTGAAGTCTGGTTCAATAGCTGCTATTTTTTTATACGTTCTTTCCTTTTTAACAAATTCATTAATTGTATCTCCTACATATGCACCAACATCTACCAAATATTCATTATTTCCTATTTCGAATAATGAGTTTTCAAAATATGTTGCAGTGTCCTCCTTACATACAGGTAATAAATAATGATAATCTTCTGATATTTTTGCATTAAGGAATGCAATTAAACAATCACGAGATAAATTGTCTTCCATTAATCTATAAGCATTAAAATAATCGTTTATATGCTCATCTACAAAAGAATATTCGAGATGTGACCACTGATTATAGCAAACATTTACCAAACAATATATTCTTTCAATTTCTGGACGAGCAGCGACTTTATCTGCTAATTCATATTTTGAATGCCCAAGTACAACTACCAATTTATCATATACTTTACACACTTCCTCATATGAATAAACCTTTATACCATTATCCATTATCTTAATGTTTGCATTATCAATCCAGTATGCGGAAACTTTTATTTTTTCATTATCAAGTATTTTTTTTATACTATGCGACATACTACCTCCACCCCAAATAACAATCGGTAGCTTTTCATTTTTTAAATCCATTAATAAATTTGTATCTGTTTCCTTTACAATTTTATTATGAAAATCCAATATATCTAACATTTTTAACCTTCCTATATTTTCAAAAAACTTTAGGCGAATTTATAAAATAGTATCAAAGTTTTTATAAATCCATTCTATATATATATTTATATTCATTTCATTAGGTAAGTTCTTCAATTCAATTGTTTGTTCACCTTTTTTATAATATCTAGGGCTTGGTATATTATAATCCTTATTATTTATCCTTAGTTTTTCTATTGCGATTTCTCCGTCAACTCCATCTAATAAAAATACACCTATTTTAGCATATTTTATTAATGCGTTATCAACTTCAACTGATGTCTCGATAACATTATTTCTCTTTATAGCATTTAATGTGTATACTTCTCTTCTTTCACCATATTGATTTATTAATACAAATTTTGAAAGTAAACATTGAATTTTTGATATATTAATTTTGCCATTTAATACTTGATTCAATTCAAATTGTGTAAGATCTCTATTTTCTAATAACATTTTATATCTATTAGAACCATTTTTATTATAGTCAATTCCTAAATCTTTTAATATTTCCATATGATTCTTTTCATAAACACTATTTACATCCGGATTTGTCAATCTCCAATTCCAATAATTCTTATCAAACATTAACCTATCTGGTACTAAATATCCAAACAACAGAAAATTTAAATCTGCTTCGCCTGTTACATTATTTGAATCCACATTTTTTTGAATAATAAAAGAATATGGCAAGCCTTTACCATATGCAACCGCTACTTTATTCCATAATGCCGCCTTCAAAATCATTTGCGACTGAATTGTACACAATCTTCTACACGATAGTATAAATTCTATCGGGTCATTTTTCATATGTTTTCTTCCAACACCAGACATATCCATCTGAACCGGATGCAAACGTACTGGCACAGTTATATTTCCAAACTTATTCTTTATTTCATAAAACAAATCATCATCTGTCATTTTTTCATGGCTAAACGTCTCTGGTATTATATTACATCCACCACCAATAACTCCTATTTCATTGTCTCCTTCATAATCAATTAGTGGAATTAATGGTATATTTTTTCTTTTACCTAATAATGCCAATATTTCTTTTCGATTATATATATTATGCTTTTTTTTATCATATTGGCTATATATTTGCTTTGCATATTCACTATTAAATAAATCATTATCAATATTAGCCATATATAATGTCTGCGTATAACCATGTACTTTTCTTATTGCAGAAAAAACATAAGGTACAATGGAAATATCATATTTTTTAGCAATATCTTTAACAAATTTGAATACATGAATACAGTTTAATATATATTCCGGTTTTTTTTCTTCTCTCTTTATTAACTCCTGTTCTATAAACTCGTTAACATAATTATATATTTCCATGCTATCTTCTGTATACAATCGTGAAAGCATATCTGTCCGTGAAATACTTTTATTGTAAATTCTTTCAAAAAAAGCATCCGGAATATAACATATATTTAACTTATCTATATCCGAACGTGAAAGTCTACACATTTCAAATTCTTCATAAAATCTATCTTCACACTTCGACAGCAAATCATCTAATTTATTCTTAATGCATTCATGCGTTACTATCAAATAATCCTGTTCTTTAGCATAACTACAGTTTTTCAAAAACCATTTGAATCGTTCTTCCATTCCCATATATTCAGCATCCAATATAATTGAGACAACCATTTATTATCCACCCGTTTATATATTATTTTTTTGTACTGCACTTCTTATTTTTTTCCACTCAACAATCAATTTTAGCTAAAATACTTTTTATTTTCCATTTCATAAATATATTGTAAGTGTTTAGCCCCCGTTAGTTGAAAACAAAATTCGTGGTTCCGTTCAGTGTTTCGCATATACCCGACAAAGAATTCATTCCATGTATGTATAGACCTAATCAGATACAACGTGACCATTTTCAGGCAAATCTGTTCATAAGCCAACGATTCCACGCAGCTGGTTACCATGCTTTTGATAGTTCCTGCTGCCAGCGGAATGTTAAATACGCTGATCAAAAGGCGGCGGATAAGTATTAAATTTGAAGGTACAGATACTTATAAATACATTCAAAATCGTCTCATCTACCTTCACATTATAATTTTGACTTTCTCATTTATATTGTTTATTACTTTATCTAATTCTTCCTTGGAATCAGCTCCGGCAATATAGTATCCTACTCTGGCAGAATCCGAAATACAATCACTAATTACATCTCCTATTTGAAATGAAAAATAATAATCGAAAATATTAGGATTATTTTCCAAATACTCAATCCCCTGAATATCGCTTACTTTTCCCTGATGACAAGGTATATCAAAAAATTTAAGTATCATTGCCCTGTTTTGATATTTACTCTTCAAATTATATTGTAATTTTTGAACATTACCAAGAACACATTCTATCAAATAATCATAGGTATCATACCCTGACATATAATGAGTAATCAATGATGAAATTTTATTTCCTCCGCCTCTTGCAGCAATTTCTATCAAATAAAATTTTCCATTCTCATATTTATATTCTGCATGAGTTAAGCCATATTTCAGACCTGATTTTAATACAAACTCTTCATTTATCTTTTTGAGCATATCATAATCATATTTTTCATTGTAATGTGTAAAATATAACTCATTTGCTATATTTTCATTATGACAAAAATGTTTTTTTTCACTAATTGCTAGCGTATAATACCCCATAGGAGTAACTATACCATCAACCGTAAATTCCTCACCTTCTATATATCTTTCGGCTATTACAGCTTCTTCTATCCTTGAATATTTTATACATTCATAAAAATGCTTATCTATATCTTTCTCTTCCTTTATAGTAAATACTCCTTTACTAGCATTACTATCTAATGGTTTTATTATTATTTTCTCTCCTATATCATTATAAAGCGCCTTTAATTCCTGTATTGTTCTACACATTTTATACTCTGGATATAGCATCTTATTTTTTTTGCAAAACTCCCGCATAGCATACTTATCAGTATATAATCTTGACATCTCATATCCAATGTTCTGTAAGTTGAATTTTTGTCCTATTCTTGTAACTATCGGAGTTGCAATATCACATTCATCAGATATTACGCCATCTATTGGATGTTGTTTTATAAAATCATCAATTGACACTTGATCATAAATATCTACATTGAGAAATATATCAGCATATTGTTCACAAGAACAAGTTTTTGAAGGATCAACCACATATAATGTATATCCTAATTTTTTTATTGTTTTTGCCAATTCCACTTGCCATTTAGTTCCCGGCAATAATAATATTGATTTGCTCATTGCTATCCTCTTAAATTTTTAATAACATATGTTACTTCTTTTTCACTTAAATCTTCGTATAAGGGTAATACCATTATTCTTTCAGCCAACCTTTTTGCTATATTCAAATTATGTTCTTCATACTTGTTTTTATAACACTTTTGTTCAAGTGTAAGTGGATAAAAATATTTTCTTGTATATATGCCTTTTTTATGTAGGAAATTATATAATTCATTCCTATTGAACTTATATTCATCTGTTACAATAATAGGGTAATATGCATAATTTTTTGTTGTATATACATTATCATCAAATAATCCAATTCCATCTATTTCACAAATATTATTATTATAAATTTCGCATAGTTTTTTTCTTGCACTAATTGCTGTGTTTATATTTTTTAAATTACATAATCCCATTATTGCACAAAATTCATTCATTTTAGCATTAGTACCTATTTCGGCAACTAATTCTTCACCACGAATCCCAAAATTTTTCAGATTATATAGTTTATCGTACATTTTAGAATCTGAAAATGCCACTGCTCCTCCTTCTATTGTATTAAATACCTTTGTAGCATGGAAACTAAATATTGACGCATCACCATAGTTACCAATTCCCTTTCCTTTGTATTTTACACCAAAAGCATGCGCTGCATCATATATAATCTTTAAACCATATTTGTTTGCAATCTTCTGAATTTCTTCAACATTACATACATTTCCATACACATGTACTGGAAGTATTGCAACTGTTTTTTTTGTAATCAATTCTTCAATTTTAGACTCGTCAATCGTTCCATCACTAGGTTTGATATCGCAGAATACTGGTTTTAAACCATTTCTTACAATTGCATGTGTTGTAGATATAAATGTAAATGGTGTCGTTATAATCTCTGCATCTTCTGGAAAATTAAAAGCCTGTATTGCCAATTCTAATGCCATATGTCCATTTACCATTAATGATAATTCCGGCACATCTAAATACTTTTTCAGTTCATTTTCCAATTTTTGATGATAATCTCCCATATTAGTAATCCAATGAGAGTCCCATAATGGTCTAATTGCCTCAATATACTCTTCATATGACGGCATAGATGGTTGAGTTACTAGTATTTTTTCTTCCATGAATTTTACTTTCTTTCCTATGTAATGGTTGCTTAACAACACGCTAATTTATCTGCGTTGTTGTTTTGTATATTAAACAGCATGAATTCATGCTGTTTGCACCTTGAAAAAACGATATCGGAAAATAAGCGCAAAAGGGATCTATTTATTCGATCCACATTCATTGCTATGACTGACAGCGCTATGGAGCTTCTCGTCG
>OGNQ01000639.1_pt1 | contig 32893 bp, 30 predicted proteins | sample 1573481 | NCBI WGS metagenome assembly OGNQ01 (sample SAMEA2581920, study PRJEB24529) | metagenome | biome: Human gut stool | place: China | collected 2011 | reverse complement strand
CCTTGGTCACGCTCAGCTTGCAACTGAACTGTGCGATAGTTCCGTTGATTGTCACTCGTCCCATGATAGGGACAACTCCGTTTCTCTCCTTGCTTCCATTTACATAGAAGACTGTCTTGAATGTACTTCTCATAATTGTTTGCTTTTTGTTCAGTGCAAAATTAAACTATGAGAGCTGCATGGCAAATTCACAACCTGTGCAGAATGGAGAAACAAGAACCGACACCGTTAAAAAAGCTCATTAGGGCGTTTTTCTGAGGTAATGAATTGAAAGCGTTTCCACTTCTCAAATCTGCTATTTTCGCATTTCCTCACGAACGTCACTTAAAGCCAACAACTGCCACAACCACTTGAAACTCAAAACAAAAGCCCAAATCTGCTATTTTTTGCTTTTTTAGTCATTCTTTTTCGTAAAAACAGCAGTTTTTCGGGGAAAGTGTGGGAAAAAGCTTGCAGCAAAATAGGGGCATTTTATTGGCTTTTTGTTAATATTTTGCGATTTTTCCTTGGTTTTCCCATGCTGAGAGAATTGCCCTTTTATTTTTCCCAAGAAATGCCCGATTTTTCCCAAAATTGTGGGTTTTTCGGGGGAGTTGTGGGAAAGGGATTGTTTTGCCTTTTTTTCTGCAGTACTTTTGCAGCGTCGAAGAAACAAGACAACGCTGAAATGGTTTGGTGCTCTTGAAACCTCTTCGTACAATTATATAATATGTATACTCAGATTATGAGAGTGGTGCAGCAGGGCGAGACCTTCGCTGTGCAGAGTCAGAAAAGTGAGAACGGACAGATGATGAAATGCAACATCGTTCTCCAAGAGATGGGCGGCAAGTATGAGAATCAGTATGCTGCGGCAATGTTGGGTAATATGGCCCAGTGTAAGTATGCTCCGGGCGAGCTGGTGGCGGTAACGCTCCGCTTTACTACCCATGAGCACAATGGTCAGGTTTATCAGGATATTCTGGTTACGGACATTGAAAAAGTAAAAGGGTAAAAAAGTAAAAAGGTAAAAAGGGAGGCTTCGCTTGGAGACTTATTGCGGAGATTCTTAGTTATTAACTGAGTTGAAACAGAGGAGGATTTTCCATGGTAAAGCGCGCAACAATCCGGATGTTTCTTCTCCTAAAATTCAATTCAGATTATGGTTAAGAAAGTAAACAAGGTTCAGAACAATACTCAGAATAATGTTCAGAACCAGCAGGTGAATAATAATGACTGCCAGCATGTGCAGTTGGGTGGAATGGCTTACTATGATGCTAAGCAGTATTTCCTCTTCAGTCCTCAGGAATCGGGGGTGAATAAGGTTCCTCGATTCCGTTCGATGGGTGTGGCTCAGCAAATGCCTGACGGAACATTTGATTTCGTAGTGCAGCACCGCCTCAGAACTCAGTCGGAACTGATTAAGAAACTGGCGCATGGTCGTGTGAGCAAGACCAAGGATGGTGCTGTTCAGCTTACCTTAAAGGTGTTCTGTCATGAGGGAATCAACATCTCCCAAACGCTGGCTGTTGAGGCAGCTGAAGGTGCTGATGCGGTAGTGGATTACCAACTGAAACATTAGGATTTTGTATTCAACTTAAAACGATAAGTAGAAACAGATAGATGAGTTGTTATTTAATAAAGGTGGAGAATGGGCACAAGGTTGCCCGCTCCATCACCTCGGAAGAGGAGTATAAGCAGCTGCGTGGAAGCAATGAGCAGAAGGCGAATCTTCGTCTGGCTCGTGCCGGAAACGATGCTGCGAAACGGAGACTGGTGCAGTTTAATTATTCCGGCCACTATCCGCAAGGGGTGGTGAAGGGAATGAAACTGCCAAGCGGTGCTTTCGGATTTGATATGGATGAGCCGGAGGCTTTTGCCAAGGCTGCCAAGCTGCTGCTGAAAGAACCGGACAAGTACGGACTGCTGATGCTGGAACGTAGTGCAAGACAAGGCGGACATGCGGTGTTTGAGCGCGAAAAGGGCAAGACGGTTCTGGAGAATCAGGTGAGGATTGCTACGATGCTCAAGTGCGAAATGGATACTTCGGCTCATGACATTAATCGGGTTTACTTCACTACCACATCAGATGGCGAAGATTTGCTATTCCTTTCGCCACGGCTCTTCAAGGATGCTTACGATGAGGCTGCTGTGGCTGCTGAAGGGAAAGTTCTGGAAGAGCGTGAAAGATACGGACAGGAGGAACTGCCGGAAGGAGCGCACAAGGCAAACAAGCATTACGAGCCCTGGAAGGAAGAATTCAAGAAGGATTCTCAAGGGGTTTTTAAGGGTCAGGAATTTAAGAATTCGAGAATTTCTACTTCTGCTACTTCTGCCTCTGCTGCTTCTGCCTCTGCTGCTTCTGCCTCTGCTGCGTCAACTTCTTCTACTTCAACTACTTCTGCTGCTCAGGACAATTATCTTGGGATTCCTTATGGGGAAATCATTAAGAAGTGGTGGCAGATGTATAATGATGGGCAGGAGCCGATGCGCTCCAACCGCAATACGCTGACCTTTGAGCTGGCTGTGAACCTGCGCCACATCTGTGGCTTTGACCGCAATCAGCTGGCTCAGATTATTCCCTGCTACGATGGGTTTCCCGAACAGGAAAAGATGGCTTGCATCAACTCGGCATTGAACGAGAAAATCACGCAAATGCCTAAGCGACTGAAGGATGTGCTCTCTGCCATCCGTCAGGAACGAATGAAGCAAGGAAATGCAGGTGGTGGTTCGGCGGCTGACAATGAGGCGCTGGTAAATGCGCTGGACGAGGCTAACGCCAAGGATGATCTGTTCTATTATAATGCGCTGCCTAAGTTGCCGCAAGGCATTCGGGATTCCATCAGCGCAGTGGGTCCGGCACTGGCACTGCCTGTAATCACAGCCATCTGTCCTGCCATCGGAATGCTCGCAACGGGCGTGAAGGTTTCCGTTCACGGCAAGATGAACTCGCTGAACCTCATCTCCTACATCGCCGGTGATTTTGCATCTGGCAAGGGAAGTATTGACCCCGTGATTGACGCATGGACTTCGGAAGTGAAGGAAATGGACAAAATGTATCAGCAGAAGGAGGATGAATGGCGAGCCAAGAAACGTGCAGCCAAGAACAAGAAGGAGCAGCCGGAAGAGCCGAAACTGCCTGTAAGATGCTTGACACTGAACAATACGGTGGCAAATCTGGCTGAACGACTGGCTAACACGGAAGGCAAGCACGCCTTCTCGTTTACTCCGGAAGCTGACACCGTAGCGCAGAAGTGGAAATCGGCAATGAGCGACTTTTCCGTTATGTTAAGACAGGCTTACGACGGAACAAGCTATGAGCGTGAAGCAAGAAGTGCAGATGCAGTGAATGTTCATATAGACAGACTGTTATGGAACGTGGTGATGTGTGGAACGCCTGATGCGCTCTATCGAGTAGTAAGCAATTATACGGATGGTTTCCAGAGCCGTATCATCGTGGCAAAAACGCCCGATAATACCTTCACTCCACTTTCTGACAACATGTATGTAATGAACGAACGTCAGCGCGACCGCATTATTCAGATTGCTCATCTTCTGCCGCTGATGTCGGGTGAGGTAGTGCTGCCGAAGCTGGAGGAAAAGGGTAGAAAATGGCTGGAACAGATCAGACTGGAAACGATGAAAAATGACGACAAGGTGAAAGCCCGCCAGCGTTTCCGTATCTGTCCAACCACGATGAGAATGATGACCTGCATCATGCTCTGCAAGGTTCTGGAAACGCTGATTCAGAAGCATGGTTTCAATGGAGCCGAGAAACAGCTGAAGGAGTCGCCTGATTTGTGGAAGGGAATGCTCGTAAAGACGCAGACACCAACCATGCTGAATGTCTTTGATGTACTGGCTGACTATCAGCTGGATAATGCACTTTACTTCTTCCGTAATCGTATTGAAGAGGCTTTCTCATCAAAGGATTATTGCTGCCAATCTGCTTGGGACCGTTGTCGTCGGGGTAAGAATGATTCCATCTTCGAACGTTTGGACGTAACCTTCACCTTCGAACAGGCAGAGCAGCAGAGCGTTGCTGTTAAGGGGGCAAGTGCCACTCATGAATCAGTGAAACAGATGCTGAAAAACTGGAAACGCCAGGGTTTAATCAGCGTATTGCCAGACAGACATTATCAGAAAGTTTCGCCTACCATATAATTTTGGGGGGTTATTAAGGGTCAAGGTCACTAAGTGTCATTAAGTTTTCGGTTCTTAAATCAGCCTTAATGGCCGGCCTTGATCCAATTATTCATTATCAATTATTAATTGTAAATTATCATGAACATCAATATATTCCGCCGTCGCTTCACTCCATGGAGTGTGGATGGCACAATGGTTATAGGTGGCAAGATTTTCTGCGACACCTTAGAACGTCCTAACCGTCATTTGCCAGCAGGACGTTATAAGATTTCTCTCATTCCTACCAAGCAAAAGAAGGTGTCGGAGACAAAGAAGAAAAATAAGTATGAAAGAGGAAAATATGAAATTGTGATCAAGCCTGTTATTCTGTTAAGATCCCATTACGTGCCTCGTACTGTTAGGCGCAGAGCTCGCTTCGTGCCTGGCAACGGTCCGCTACGTCTGAGAAACAAGAGTATCATTCTGGGCAAGTCTCATTATACCGGAATCGTTACGCAATCAGAAAAATGCTATAATGAATTTTGCCAGTTGTTGGATGAGGAATTCAAGAGGATGAAGAAAAAGCATCTACCGTGCAGAATCAATCTGTTTATCAGGGATTGGGGTGTTGACGAAATCCCCCTCAATTATCTGCTTATTTTTCAATAATTAATATTCAATATCATGCGTAAGATAAAGGAAATCATCATTCATTGCAGTGCGACCAAGGAAGGTCGCAACTTCACCGTAGCGGATATTGACCGCTGGCACCGCGAGCGCGGAATGCGCTGCATAGGTTATCATTTCGTGATTTATCGTGACGGCAGCATTCATGTAGGTCGTGCGATAGAGGAGGTCGGCGCCCATTGCAAGGGCCATAATTCCATCAGTATAGGCGTCTGCTACATCGGTGGTTTATCAAAGAAAGGCAAACCGAAGGATACAAGAACCCGAGACCAGAAAGCGGCAATGCGTTCGCTCATCGAGCAGCTGAAGGAGGAATATCCATTAGCCACGATTCATGGTCATAATGAATTTGCCAACAAAGCCTGTCCCTGCTTTAATGTAAAGAAGGAGTGGGGGAAGGAGTAAACAAAAAAAATAGCGGATCTGTCACAGACCCGCTATTTCCTATCATTTAAAATTTTTAAACAATGTTTATTGTTAATTTTCTTGCCTTATACAATGCCCTGAGCCATCATAGCCTTAGCTACCTTCAGGAAGCCGGCTACGTTTGCACCCTTTACGTAATTTACGTAACCGTCTGGCTCAGTACCATATTTCACGCAGTTAGCGTGAATATCGTTCATGATGTCGTGGAGCTTAGCATCAACCTCCTCACGAGACCACTTCAGACGCTCAGAGTTCTGGCTCATCTCAAGACCTGATACTGCAACACCACCTGCGTTGGCTGCCTTACCTGGAGAGTAGAGAATCTTAGCATCCTGGAATACCTTGATAGCCTCTGGAGTAGAAGGCATGTTAGCACCCTCGCTTACTGCGATTACGCCGTTGGCGATGAGAGCCTTGGCTGCCTCCTCGTTGATTTCGTTCTGAGTAGCTGATGGGAGAGCGATGTCTGCCTTCTCAAACCAAGGCTTAGCACCTGCAACATATTTTACACCATACTTCTCTGCATATTCCTTGATACGGCCACGCTCTACGTTCTTGAGCTCCATGATGTAATCGAGCTTCTCGCGGTCGATTCCGTCTGGGTCGTAGATGTAACCGTCTGAATCTGAACATGTAACTGGCTTAGCACCCAACTGGAGCAACTTCTCCATAGTGTACTGGGCTACATTACCTGAACCTGAAACCAAAACAGTCTTGCCCTTGATGTCAATACCCTTGGTAGCGAGCATGTTGCAGAGGAAGTATACGTTACCGTAACCTGTAGCCTCAGGACGGATCAATGAACCACCGAACTCCTGACCCTTACCGGTCAAGACGCCCTGGAACTGGTGTGTCAACTTCTTGTACATTCCGAAGAGGTAACCTACCTCACGGCCACCTACACCGATGTCACCAGCTGGAACATCCTCGTCTGGACCCATGTGACGATAAAGCTCTGTCATGAAAGCCTGGCAGAAACGCATTACCTCGTTGTTGCTCTTGCCACGTGGAGAGAAGTCGGAACCACCCTTAGCACCACCCATAGGGAGAGTAGTAAGAGAGTTCTTGAATGTCTGCTCGAAAGCCAAGAACTTCAAAATACCCAAGTTTACTGACTTGTGGTAGCGAAGACCTCCCTTGTAAGGGCCAATCGCGTTGTTGTGCTGTACGCGGTAACCCATGTTAGTCTGTACGTTGCCCTTATCATCTACCCAAGATACGCGGAACTGGATGATGCGGTCTGGAATGCAGAGACGCTCGATGAGGTTTGCCTTCTCAAACTCTGGGTGCTTGTTGTACTCTTCCTCGATAGTACCGAGAACCTGACTAACTGCCTGAATGTACTCAGGCTCGTTTGGGAATCTTCTTTGGAGATTCGCGATTACTTCTGATGCTTTCATAATCTTTAATCTTTTATTGAGTTTAAATTCTTATTTTTTATTTCTGATTGCAAAGATACATGTTTTTCTCGAAAACACCAACAAAAAGAAAGAAAAAATGCAGAAAAAGTAGAAAAAAGATATTTTTTAACATTCTTAATCACGATTTGTAGCGCTTTTGTGTACGCACACCTTATTATATAAGAGACGTTTTTCGGGGTTTTAGCCTTTATCTCCGTTTTAGGGAATCTTGCATTCTGACGACTTCTGTTTATCTATCCTGCGCCATAGGGCATAAATGAGCAGGATGATAGCGTAGAGACCGATTACCTGAGGCAGACTGATTCTTACGTTTTCGATGCTTGCTCCAGGCAGCATGCTGATCAGTTTTATGGCTGTATTCAAAAACTGGGTGATGCTGGTCAGGGCGCCTGATGTAAGGCTGATGAGAGGGGCGACAACCGGTGCTATGGGCGCCCATAACGTGAGTGGGGAGAACAGGATTAAGGCTGCTCCAAGATATAGGATGAGGGTTGCTGCGGGAATGGCGATGTAATTGGTGAGAAGTGAATAGCACGATATTCTGCCGAAGGTGTAGACGATGACCGGAAGGGTTCCTATCTGGGCTGCCAGTGAAACGCAAAGGAGTCCCCATGCCCAACGGATGAAACGGCTGCGGATGGGGAGGAGGGTGTAAAGGGGTGGGAAGAACAGCAGTATGGAGGCTACGGCCAGGAACGAAAGCTGGAAACTCAACTCGAAAAGATAGAGCGGACTGATGAAGAGCATAAATATATAAGCCGAGGTTAAGGTGTTGAGCGGCAGGCCGGTACGATGGAATGCTAAACTTAAGCTGTAGGCTGAAAGCATGATGGCTGCACGGACTGCACTTGCCGGCAATCCGATGAGAAAAACGTAGGTCCAGATGGAGATGAGGGACAGATGATGGTGTAAACTGAGTACTTTCTGCCGCCTAGCAGAAAGATGAAAAGCTGGAAGATTATGCCTATATGAAGTCCGCTTACTGCCAGGATATGACTGGCTCCGGAAATGGAGTAACTGTTTCGGGTGTTCGAGTCGAGTGCGCTCTTGTCGCCCAGCGCCATGGCTGCGATGACTGCATAGTCTTGCTGTTTTACGTGAAGGGAAACCAGTTTGCTTTCAATATTGCTTTTATAGCGTTCGGTATTGATTTTTGCCCGTGTGAGGTAAGACAGTTCCTGCCAGTTTTTCAGTTGTGTAGAGGTTTGGGAATCAGCTATTTGCTTACAGGTAAGAAAAGCCCCAAGGCTCAGGATGCATAAATGAATCATCACGCATTGGGAGAAGATGAGAAACTGGTGGTTCCTGCTGAAGTAGGCTTTTTGGCTTAAGAACTCAGTAAGGAAAAAGATGATGCTGCCAAGGGCGCATGAAATGATGGAGATGATGAGCCAGAAGCGCATGTTGAAATCATCATAGCCCCATTTGGCTATGATGATTCCGATCGTCAGTGTGAGGCTGATGGTCATGAGCGGGGTGAGGGGTAGCTCTTTCATCATTCCTCTTTCCTTTTTAAAAGATAATTTATTTCCTATTTCTTGAATCCGAAGATGCGCTTGATGAATTTCTTCACAGCGTTTTCTTGCTTCTGTGGATTTACGATAGGGGTGTGCTTGCGTGCAGCCGGCTTGTCGCCTTTTTTCTGGGCTACGCCTCTGCCACGGCCGTTGCTGCCCGGGCGAACATTGTTCTCGGTGCCTGGGCGCTGCTGGTTGCTGTTATTGCTGTTATTGCGGCGCTTCAGGTTGTTGCTGTTCTTTGGCTGTTCGCCTGACTGGGCTGGCTTTCTGTTCTGCTGCTTTGCGTTCTGCTGCCTGTTACCCTGCTGTGGCTGCTGCTTTGCGTTCTGCTGCCTGTTGCCCTGCTGTGGCTGCTGCTTTGCGTTCTGCTGCCTGTTACCCTGCTGTGGCTGCTGCTCGTTGTTGCGTGGCGCTTTTTCCTGACGCTCGTTTGGCTTGTTTGGCTTGCGCTTGTGAGAAGTCTGGTCGCGGTCTTTCTGTCGGCGGTTCTTGGCGCTGTTCTTTCCGGCCTCGCCGTTTCCGCCGTTACCGCGTCTGTTGTTTCTTCCGTTTGCGCCTTTCTTCTTCGGCTTGTTGAGCTTGATGTATTCAGGACCTTCGCCGCATCCCTCAGGGAGAGGCATCTTGTCTACCACCTTCTCCAGGAACTTCTCTATCTGCTGGAACCAGTACTGGTCTTCTTCGCTCACGAAGGTGATGGCTCTACCATCGCGGTTGGCACGGGCAGTACGGCCGATGCGGTGAACGTAATCTTCTGTATCGTGAGGAACATCGTAATTGATGACCATCTCAATATCATCGATGTCGATTCCGCGCGCCACAATATCGGTAGCTACGAGAACATCATACTGTCCGCTCTTGAACTTGAACATCACATCGTCGCGCTCAGCCTGTTCCAGGTCGCTGTGCATGGCTCCGCAGTTTACTCCAATCTGCTGGAGGGAAGCTGCGAGTTGCTTCACCTTGAATTTGCTGCCGCTGAAGACGATGACACGCTTCAGGTCACCTGCCTTGAAGATGTCCTTGATGATGGTCATCTTCTGGGTTTCGTAGCATACGTATGCTTCCTGCTTGATTTTCTCGGCTGGCTTGCTGACGGCAAGTTTGATTTCTACCGGATTCTTGAGCAGGGTCTTAGCCAGTTCTTCTATCTTCTCAGGCATGGTTGCTGAGAACATGATGGTCTGGCAGGTCTTTGGCAGTTTTGCCGCGATGGTCTTGATGTCGTCAGAGAAACCCATGTCGAGCATGCGGTCGGCCTCGTCGAGAATGAAGAAGCTTACCTTGCTGAGGTCTACATTGCCCAGAGAGATATGGGAGATGAGGCGGCCCGGGGTGGCGATGACTACATCGGCGCCCATGCGGAGGCTGCGCAACTCCTGATCGTAACGGTTGCCGTCGTTGCCGCCGTATACGGCTACGCTGCTCACGCCCTGCAGGTAATAGCCGAAGCCTTGCATCGCCTGGTCTATCTGCTGGGCGAGCTCGCGGGTTGGTGACATGATGACGCAGTTGATGGCGTCTTTAGGATAACCGCCGTCATCGAGCTTGCTCAATACTGGCAGCAGATAGGCTGCGGTTTTGCCGGTTCCGGTCTGGGCTACGCCCAATACATCGTGACCTTCTAATATCTCTGGAATGCACTTTTCCTGTACTGGAGTGCATGTGTCGAAGCGCATGTCATATAATGCGTCGAGCACGTTGTCGTTTAAATCTAATTCGTCGAAATACATTCTTCTATAGTTTATAGTTTACAGTTTATAGTTTATAGGGGGGCACGGCTGCTATAAACTATAAACTCTTAATTATTAATTGATAATTACCTCGGTGCCTTGCGGTAGCAGAAGTAGGCTACGATGGCGAAGAGGAAGTTTGGAAGCCACGCTGCCAGAACAGGCGGGAAATTGGCCTGGATGGCGAAGGTGGCAGAAACCGTCTGCAGCATGATGTAGCCGAAACTCAGCGCAAGTCCTACGCCCAATGCTGCTCCCATGCCGCCCTTGCGCTTGCGGGCTGAGAGGGAGACACCGATGATGGTGAGGATGAACGAGGCGAAGGAAGAGGCGATGCGCTTGTGGTATTCTACCTCGTACTGCACTACGTTGCCCGAACCGCGGTTAATCTGCTTGGAGATGTAATCGCGGAGCTCAGGACTGGTGAAGGTTTCCTGCTGACCCTTGGAATAGACCAGGTCGGTAGGTTCCATCATGATGATGGTGTCCTTCTGCGCTCCGCTCGTAATATGCTCCTTCATGCCCTGGAGCTTGCGGATTTTCCAGTTGCTCAGTTGCCAGTGATACTTGCTGTCGGAAATGGTGTCGTACTGGATGTCCATCGCTGTAAGGTGGCTTACGAGTTTCTTGTCCTGGAACTTGTCGAGACAGAATCCGTAGCCGCGTTTCATGCTGTTGTCGTAATGCTGCATATAGGCAATCACTCCCTTGTCTACCTGCAGCTGTACATTCTCGGCACTGGTATTCTTCTTCTTGTTCTTGTACATCGTCTCGAAGTTCTGCCTGATGACGGTTCCGTGGGGAATGACGTAGGCTGAGAGCCCGAAGGAGAGGGCTGAGAGCAGCACGCAGGTAATCATGTATGGGCGAAGGAGACGCTTGAAGGATACGCCCGACGCCAGGATGGCGATGATTTCGGAATTGCTTGCCAGCTTGGTGGTGAAGAGAATGACCGCCACGAACACGAACAGCGCACTGAAGAGGTTGGCAAAATAGGGCACGAAGTTGGCGTAGTAATCGAAGATGATTGCGCGCGCCGGTGCATGGTGCTCTGTGAATTTTGACAGGTTCTCGTTGAAGTCGAAGACGATGGCGATGGAGATGATCAGGGCGATGGAAAAGAAATAGTAGCCCAGAAACTTCTTGATAATGTACCAGTCGAGCTTCTTGATGTACCTGAACGGGTTGAGAAACCTGAAGATGCGCAGGAACCGGAGCTTGTGAGCCAGCCAGCGCACAGCCCTGATGAGCCACCCGAACTTGCGGGAAGCCCATCGGCCGGTGCGGTAGAGCCGGCGGTGTTTTCTTATTTTCTTAAAATCTTTCATGATGCTTGCTTACTTAAATTCTTCGGCCAAGCTGGTCGATGATGGAATTCTTCCATGCCACGAAATCGCCCTGCTCGATATGATGGCGGGCATCGGTCACGAGGCGCAGATAGAAAGAGAGGTTGTGGATGCTGGCTATCTGCATCGCCAGCAGCTCCTGTGCCTTGAAGAGGTGGTGGAGGTAGGCCTTCGTGGTTACGAGGTCGATGTCGCAGCCGTCTGGATCTACCGGACTGAAGTCTTTCTCCCACTTCTTGTTGCGCATGTTCATCGTGCCCTGATAGGTGAAGAGCATGGCGTTGCGGCCGTTGCGGGTCGGCATTACGCAGTCGAACATGTCTACGCCGCGCTCGATGGCTTCGAGGATGTTCTGCGGGGTTCCTACGCCCATCAGATATCTCGGCTTGTCTTTCGGCAGGATTTCGTTCACTACTTCTATCATCTCATACATCACCTCGGTAGGTTCTCCTACGGCAAGTCCGCCGATGGCATTTCCGTCGGCTCCCTTGTCGGCAATGTATTTGGCTGCTTCGCGGCGCAGGTCCGGGAAGGTGCAGCCCTGAACGATAGGGAAGAGGCTCTGCTGATAGCCGTAGAGGGGCTCGGTTTCGTTGAACCGCTTGATGCAGCGGTCTAGCCAGCGCTGGGTGAGCATGAGGCTGTTCTTGGCGTACTGGTAATCGCTCTGTCCCGGCGGACATTCATCGAAGGCCATCATGATGTCGGCTCCGATGATGCGCTCGGTGTCCATCACATTCTCCGGTGTAAAGAAGTGCTTGCTGCCGTCGATGTGGGAGCGGAACTCGCAGCCTTCTTCCTTGAGCTTGCGGATGCCGGTGAGCGAGAAGACCTGGAAGCCGCCGCTGTCGGTGAGGATAGGACGGTCCCAGCCGTTGAACTTGTGCAGTCCGCCTGCTGCCCTGATGACGTCAAGACCTGGGCGCAGGTAGAGGTGATAGGTGTTTCCGAGGATAATCTGTGCCATGACCTGCTTCTTGAGCTCCTCGAAGTGGACGCCCTTCACACTTCCTACGGTTCCTACGGGCATGAAGATTGGGGTCTTGATCTGTCCGTGGTCGGTGGTGATGATGCCTGTACGCGCATCACTTGCTTTATCTGTTACTTGTAATTCAAATTTCATTTCTATTCTTTTTTATCATTTTCCTCAATGCTGAAGTCTGTCGGGGTTTTCACCTTCTCGTCGGTCAGCGCGAACTGCCAGACGTCAGCCACATTCTCTACATAGTGGAAGTCTACGCCCTTGAGATATTTCTCTGGTATTTCCTCTACGTTCTTCTGGTTCTCCCTGCACATCACGATGTGCTTGATTCCTGCCCGCTTGGCTGCCAGAATCTTCTCCTTGATTCCGCCTACCGGGAGCACTTTGCCGCGGAGGGTTATCTCGCCGGTCATGGCTGTGTTGGCACGCACCTTGCGCTGGGTGATGGCTGAGGCGATGCTGGTGGCGATGGTGATTCCGGCAGAAGGACCGTCTTTCGGGGTGGCTCCCTCAGGCACGTGGATGTGGATGTTCCACTGCTCGAAGATGCGGTAGTCTACCTGCAGCAGGTCGATGTGTGACTTGACGTATTCCAGTGCGATAACGGCTGATTCCTTCATCACGTCGCCCAGGTTTCCGGTCAGGGTGAGCTTGCCTGCCTTGCCCTTGCTGAGCGAGGTTTCGATGTAGAGGATTTCGCCGCCCACTGAGGTCCAGGCAAGTCCGGTTACCACTCCTGCATAGTCGTTGCCCTGGTAGATGTCGCGGTTGAACGGCGGATTGCCCAGCAGGTCTTTTACTTCGGCAGGGGTGATGGTGTAGTTCTTCAGCTCCTGGTTGCAGGCAAGTTTGTAAGCCATCTTGCGCAGACTCTTGTCTATCTGCTTCTTCAGCTGTCTTACGCCGCTCTCCCGGGTGTAGTGCTCGATGATGAACTCGAGGGCATTCTTGTTGAAGCTTACCTTCGGCGAAACCTTGTCGAGTCCGGTGCTTTCCAGCTCTTCCGGTACGAGATGGCGCTTGGCAATCTCTGTCTTCTCTTCGGTGATGTAGCCGCCTACTTCTATCAGCTCCATACGGTCGAGGAGCGGACGCGGAATGACGCTCAGGTCATTGGCTGTGGCGATGAAGAGCACCTTGGAGAGGTCGTAATCCATATCGAGATAATTGTCGTGGAAGGCATTGTTCTGTTCCGGATCCAGCACTTCGAGCAGGGCTGATGCAGGGTCACCGTTGAAATTGCTCTGCGCCACCTTGTCAATCTCGTCGAGGATGAATACCGGATTGCTGCTGCCTGCCTTCAGCATGTTCTTGATGATGCGGCCCGGCATGGCTCCCACATAGGTGCGGCGGTGACCGCGGATTTCGGCTTCATCGTGCAGACCGCCCAGCGACATGCGTACATACTTGCGCTTCATGGCTGCTGCGATGCTCTTGCCCAGACTGGTCTTTCCTACGCCCGGAGGACCGTAGAGGCAGAGGATAGGACTCTTGCCGCCGCCGTTCAGTGCTCTTACGGCGAGGAATTCCAGGATGCGCTCCTTCACATTCTCCATGCCGTAGTGGTCGTGGTTCAGAATGCGCTTGGCACGGGTCAGACTGAGGTCGTCCTGGGTGTAGGAGTTCCAAGGCAAATCTACCATGGTCTGCAGGAATCCTATCTGTATCGAATAGTCAGGACTCTGCGGGTTCAGGGTGTCGAGCTTGGCAATTTCTTTCTTGAAAATCTTGGCTGTCTCTTCGCTCCAGTTCTTCTTTTTCGCCTTCTCCAGAATCTCCTTCTTCTCCGGACTGGCGTTGCCTTCTCCCAGTTCTTCCCTGATGTTCTTGATCTGCTGCTTGAGGAAGTATTCCTTCTGCTGTTCATCGAGGTCGTAGTGGGTTTTGTTCTCAATCTCAGTCTGGATGCGTAGCAGATGGCGCACCTTGTTCAGAGATCTGATGGCAATCATGATGCGCTCGCTGAGATTTTCCTCTTTCAGCATCTTGATTTTATCCTCGATGCTGAAAGGGAGGAGGGAGCACATGAAGTTGCACTGCATGTGAATGCTCGAGAGTTCGTTGATGGCCTGGATGGCCTCATCAGTATAGTTGGCGTTTGATTTGATATAGTCTGTCGCTTCGTAATGGAAGTTCTCGTAGAGCATTCTGAAGAGTTCATCGTTGTTCTCGTCAGGCCATTTCTCCGGAAGACTTTTTACGTCAATTACTGTGTAAGGCTCTTTTTGAACGAGATGTTTCATCTGACATCTGCCCAGACCCTGGATGATGATGCTCATCTGCTCTGTGCCAGGCATCTTGATCACCTTGATGAGTTTGGCGAAGACACCTACAGGGTAGAGGTCTTCTTCGTAGGGCGATTCTGTATCTTTGTTCTTCTGGCAGAATACGCAGAATATGGTGTCTGGTTTCTTTTCCAGCATCCGGACGAGATTCAGACTTTCCTTTCTGCCCACAACGATAGGGGTCATGTTGGTAGGGAAAACTACAATATCTCGCATGCAGAGGGTAGGGTACAAACCTTCTTCCTGGTCTTCGATCAGGGTTTTCGGGTCGCCCTCGTAATCTGCAATCATTTGTATTCGGGTACTTGTTCTTCTATTATCCATTTTGTTATGATTTCTATTTTCCGTGCAAAGGTACTCATTTTTTATGAAATATCGTGGAAGATGATAGATTATTTAATAATAAAATTGCTTTTTCTATATATTAGTACCCGTTTTTATAGATGTAAGTAGCTGCTTTTGCAGGTGGAAGTGGCAATTTCTGCTGCTTGCGATAAAATAAATCGGCGGCGCATTCGTTTTCTTCTGTAAAGAGACAGAAGAATTTATGGGTAATTTTCGATTTAAACAGTTTGAGATAGAGCAAGACCGTTGTGCCATGAAAGTGGGAACTGACGGCGTTTTGCTGGGTGCATGGGCGCAAGGTGGCAGGCGGATTCTGGACATTGGCTCCGGAACGGGACTGATTTCGCTCATGATGGCGCAGCGTTTTCCTGAAGCTGAGGTCGTGGGGATTGATATGGATGCTGATGCCTGCGGACAGGCGAGGGAGAATGTGATGGCAAGTCCGTTTCGCGACAGGGTGGAAATAGAATGCTGCAGACTGCAGGATTTCGGGGGAACTTCGAAAACTGCTGAGGCTTTGGAAACTGCTGAAGATTTGAAGGCTGCCGGTGTTTTTGATGCGATAGTGAGCAATCCTCCGTTCTTTGTAGATAGCTTGAAAAATCCGGACAGTAAGAGGACGATGGCGAGACATACGGACAGCCTTCCGTTCCGCGATTTGTTTGCGGGTGTAAAACGGCTGCTTTCTGATGATGGTATTTTCTCTGCAATTGTTCCCGTAGAAGTAGTGGAGCAGTTTGTTGCAGAGTCTTGTATATTAGGTTTTTATCTTATATGGAAGTGTGGTGTGAAGACGGTAGAGCGCAAGCAGCCAAAGCGCTTTATGCTGAGTTTTGCCAAGCATCGCATTTCGCCTTATGAAGAGCATGTTGAAACGATGATGGATTCGCAGGGAAACCGCTCGGAATGGTATAGGAAAATAACGGAAGAATTCTATCTTAGTGAGTAGTGATCAGATCACTACTCACTACTTAAAGGTTCAGCTTCTTCTGTACCAGTTTGCTGATAGCTTCTACTCTTTTGCTCTGGCGCTGGATGTCTTTATGAATATCATCGCGCACGGCATTGATGTCGTTGAAGAAATCGGCAAAGGCAGACTGAATCATGTTCGGCTTGCGGTCGTTCTTGTTGGCAAATGGGTTCACCAGCATCTTGATTCCCTTTTCTTCCAGGTGAACATCAATCTCTGCACCCGTCATCACAGGGTCGCCATCATAATGGATTACGCCTGGCTGACTGCGGGTGATATGGAGCTTCTTGCAGCGGAACGACTTGATTTTCGAGTTCTTGTCCAGCGTCTTGTTGAACATGTCGAAACTTACCTGAGGCGCCTCGATTACATCGAATGGTTCCATGATGACGACATCCATCAAACCATCGCTCATGGATGCTTGAGGGGCAATATAGGCATTGTTGCCATACTGAGATGCGTTGGCACAGGAAATGAGGAACGCCTTATACTGCTTGGTGCCCGTCTCGTCCTCCAGCGTGTAAGTCTCAGGCTTATACTTCAATCCCTCGCGCAGGATATTTTCAGCATAAGTGATAGGACCGCGCTTGCCGCTCTCGGCAAACTTCATGCTGACGAAAGCGTCAAAGCCCATGCCGCAGGTGCAGAAGAACGGGTGGTCGTTGATGACACCATAATCCAGATCTCTAATCTGGCATTGGTTGATGACCTCGATGCATTTCTTCAGGTTCATCGGGAGCAGCAGATGTCTTGCCAATCCGTTGCCCGAACCGCAAGGCAGAATGCCGAGGGCAGTATCAGAGTGAACCAGTGAGCGGGCTACCTCGTTGACGGTGCCGTCACCACCAACCGCCACAACCACATCTACATGGTTGTTCTTCGCTTCGGTAGCAATTTCCGAAGCGTGCCCAGCTCTTTCAGTCATTCTTATCTCGTACTCAAAAAGCTCTTTGTCCAAAACAGAATCTATCAGACTGGGAACTGCCGCCTTGCTGGCTGTTCCTGAAATCGGATTCATGATGAAAAGTATCTTTTTCTTCATTATATAGTCAAGAGTTTGTAAAATTTAGGCTGCAAAAGTAATAAAAATACCCAAAATAACAAGAAATATCGATTAAAAAAACTATAAAAGTAAACTTTCTTATAAAAAAAGCCGTTTATTGAGTTCTTTTTTGTATCTTTGCACCCTGAAAGTTAGAAAAGTATAAAAAAAGATAATAAAGTACACCTATTAATAATGGGACAATTACAAGAAAGATACAAGAATTATCGTGAACCTCAGAAGTATATGGCTGCCGGTGTGTATCCATATTTCCGCGAGATCACAAGTAAGCAGATGACAGAGGTAACCGACATCGATGGTCATAAGATTCTGATGTTCGGTTCTAATGCTTATCAGGGTTTGACTAACGACCAGCGTGTTATTGATGCAGCAAAGGCTGCGCTCGACAAGTATGGTTCTGGTTGTGCAGGAAGCCGTTTCCTCAATGGTACGCTCGATTTGCACGTGCAGCTCGAAAAGGAGCTTGCTGAGTTTATGGGCAAGGATGAAACTTTGTGTTTCTCTACAGGATTCTCTGTAAACCAGGGTGTCTTGGCTTGCGTAGTAGGTCGTAACGACTATATTATCTGCGATGACCGCGACCACGCAAGTATCGTAGATGGCCGCCGCCTCTCATTCGCTACCCAGCTCCACTACAAGCACAACGATATGGAAGATTTGGAGCGCGTGCTCTCTAAGCTCCCTGAGGAGGCTATCAAGCTCATCGTTGTTGACGGTGTGTTCTCTATGGAGGGCGACCTGGCTAACTTGCCTGAAATCGTTAAGCTCAAGCATAAGTACAACTGCTCTATCATGGTAGACGAGGCTCATGGTCTTGGCGTATTCGGCAAGCAGGGTCGTGGTGTCTGCGACCACTTCGGTCTGACCGATGAGGTAGACCTCATCATGGGTACATTCTCTAAGAGTCTGGCTTCTATCGGCGGTTTCATCGCATCAGACACGGATACAATCAACTTCCTCCGTCACAACTGCCGTACTTACATCTTCAGCGCCTCTAACACTCCAGCTGCCACAGCAGCAGCTCTCGAGGCTCTTCACATCATTCAGAATGAGCCAGAGCGTTTCGAGAATCTCTGGGATGTAACCAACTATGCCTTGAAGCGTTTCCGCGAGGAAGGTTTCGAGATTGGCGAGACAGAGAGTCCTATCATTCCTCTCTACGTACGCGATGCTGAGAAGACATTCGTTGTTACCAAGATGGCTTACGATGCAGGTGTGTTCATCAACCCTGTTATTCCTCCAGCTTGTGCTCCTCAGGATACATTGGTACGTTTCGCACTCATGGCTACTCATACAAGAGAGCAGGTTGAGCAGGCTGTCCAGATCTTGAAGAAGATTTTCGTAGAAGAGGGAATCATCAAGTAAAATCAGATTTCTGATTTAAAAGTTCAGCAAGTATGGTTGCGGTTCTTTGCCGCTACTATATATATAATAAGGTATAAGGGCAATTCCGGATAGGGGTTGCCCTTATTTTTTGCCTGTTTCCCAGCCATTTTGCATTAAAATGCATATTTTTTTGAAAAAAGTTAGGGAAAAATTTGGTGGAACCGAAAAAATGTAGTACCTTTGCACTCGCAATTCAGAAATGATGCTTAAAGCAATGCTTAATAGGTATCGTAGAGATGAATGAGCGGGGTGTAGCGCAGCCCGGTAGCGCTCCTGTTTTGGGAACAGGTGGTCGCAGGTTCGAATCCTGTCGCCCCGACACAAGAAAGCTAAGAAGAGACAAATCTTCTTAGCTTTTTTGCTATATAAAACTCCCGCCCTGGATGGGCTGGAGGGGGATAACGGAACTGAGTAATTATTATATACGTTTTAATTTTATAGAATCATGATTATAACGATAGCGCGCCAGTGTGGATGTGGCGCTATTCGCGTGGGCAAGCTGCTCGCCGAAAAGTATGGTATTCCTTTTTATACCCGTAAAAATATGATGGAAATGGCTGAACAGAGAGGAGTGCTCGACGAGATGGAGGCTTTCTTCGATGAGCGGCCGGTAGATGAACTGCTCTTCTCGATGTCGTCGCTTGGCGAAACGCAGAGGGCGCTGACTGAGAAACCGCTCCGTACACTTGCCGATATGATAGGCGATGAAGACTGTATCATCATCGGCCGTTGCGGCAACTATATCTTCCGCGAGCGCAAAGACCTGATTTCTGTTTTCCTGAGCGGCAATCTGGAGGCTCGCATCAAGGATATTCAGGAGGAGAAGGGCTTTTCGTATGATGAGGCTGAGGAGTTTGTAGAGCACACCGAGGATTGCAGAGTGGCTTATCATAAGTATTATACAGGCCTTACCTGGGGAAATGCCGATGATTACGACATCTGTCTGGATACTGTGCGCCTGGGCGTAGAAAAGACTGCAAGTCTCATTGAGCAGTACGTTAGCTTGATATAAATTTAAAGTAGATCAACATGAAGTTTTTAATTCAATTTTTGATAATCATAGCGTTCTCCTTTGCTGGGGAATTGCTCCATTTTTTGCTGCCATTGCCTATTCCGGCAAGCATCTATGGCATCATTCTGCTCTTCCTTGCGCTGGAAACAAAACTGATCAAGGTGAAGCATATCCGCGAAACCAGCAGTTTCCTCATTGCCATCATGCCCGTGATGTTTATTCCGGCTGCCGTAGGACTGATTGATTCTTATCAGGATATCGGCAATGCATGGTTCCAGTATATCGTAGTTACGGTGGTCAGCACCTTCGTCGTGATGGGTGCTTCGGGCTGGATTACGCAGTTGGTAATCAGAAAAGGAAAGGAGGCGAAGAAATGAACCAGTTGTTCCAGGATTCGGTTTTCTTCGGCGTTCTCATCAGTCTGGCTGCCTACGGCATAGGCATGCTGCTGAAGCTGAAGACGGGATGGTCGCTGATGAACCCGCTGCTCATCTCCATCATCCTCGTCATCATCACGCTCCTGCTGACGGGCGTAGATTACAAAACCTATTCGGCGGGCGCCAACAGCATCAGCTATCTGCTCACACCAGCCACCATCTGTCTGGCTGTGCCACTTTATCAGCAGGTTGAGCTTCTGAAGAAGAATTATCGGGCTGTGCTGATCGGCATCGTTTCGGGCGTGCTGGCGAGTCTCTGCTCCGTGCTCATTCTCGCCCTCATCTTCCATTTCGACCATGCGTCCTACGTTACCTTCCTGCCTAAGAGCATCACTACCGCCATCGGTATCGGCGTTTCTGAGGAGTTGGGCGGTCATGTTTCGGTTTCGGTGGTTGTCATCATCGTAACGGGTGTGCTGGGCAACATCTTTGCCGAGAAATTCCTGAAGCTTCTCTCCATCAAAGAGCCTATTGCCAAAGGTATCGCCATCGGCTGTTCTGCCCATGCGCTGGGTACGGCAAAGGCGATGGAAATGGGTACCATAGAGGGAGCCATGAGCAGTCTGAGCATCGTGGTTTGCGGTGTGATGACGGTTGTTGGCTCATCCATCTTTGCTCTGTTTATGTAGAGGCAGATACAATAATATTTCCCTTTTTCCGTTTTTATAGATATGAAACGGAAAAAGGGATTTTTGTATATAATGGGTGTAGGGATGGCGATGAGCGCCCTGCTTGCCAGTTGTGCCGACGATGAGAGTTTCTCAACGTCGAGGGGAGATGTGCTCTCGTTTTCGGTAGATACGCTGAAGATGGACACCACCTTCTCGAATGTGCCTACGCCTACCCGAAGCTTCTGGGTTTACAACCGTACGGGCAAGGCTCTGCGCTGCCAGTCGGTGCGGCTGGAAAACGGTAACCAGAAGGGCTACCGGGTGAATGTTGACGGCTCTTATCTGGGCACCGAAGCGGGATTCCAGACGCAGAATGTGGAGATCAGGAAGGGTGACAGCATACGTGTGTTTGTAGAACTGACTTCGGCGATGCAGAACAGCGAAGAGCCGCAGCTGGTGAGCGACAACCTGGTGTTTGCGCTGGAAAGTGGCGTGGAACAGAAGGTGAACCTGAGGGCGTTTTCATGGGATGCGATGAAACTCAATTCGCTCGAGGTGAAGCAGGACCAGCTGCTGGAGAGCACGCTGCCGGTTGTGGTTTATGGCGGCATCAGGGTTGATTCGGCGGCTACGCTGACCATTGCTCCGGGCACCCAACTCTATTTCCACGAGAATGCGGGTTTGCAGGTGTTCGGGTCGCTGAAGGTTGAGGGCGAAAAGGACAGGGAAGTGGTGATGCGGGGCGACCGACTGGACCACATGTTCGATTATCTGCCTTATGACCGCACGCCGGGACAATGGCAGGGAATCAGACTGATGTCTTCGGCTCATGACTGCAGGATTTCGTTTGCTGATATTCATAGTGCCTACGATGCTGTGATGATAGAAGCGGGCGATGCTACGAAGCAGAAACTGCTCATCGAGAATGCTACGATTCATAACAGTCAGGGCTACGGTGTGAGGATTGATTCTGCCAAGGTGCAGATTCTTAACTCGCAGATAACCAACTGTCTGAAGCATCCGCTCTATGTTGAGGGTGGCGATGTTGAGGTAAACGGCTGCACCATAGCCCAGTTCTATCCGTTTGACGGGCGCCGCGAGTCTGCCATCGGTTTTGCCTCTCCGCTGCCTCGTTTCGAGGTAAGAAATTCGCTCGTAACGGGCTATCATGATGATGAGGTAGTCTGGGAGGCTCCGAAAGAGGAGGATGCCTTCAATTTCCTCTTCGACCATTGTGTGTTGCGCACGGAGAAGCTGGAGACGGACGACAGTCTGAAGTTCACCCATATGGTTTATGAGGACATCAAGGATACGACGGTGTTTGCCGAGAAGCATTTCCGCCTTTCCGACACCGACAATCTGAAGTATGATTTCCATCTGCGCAAGGAGTCGGCAGCAATAGGAAAGGCAGATGCCGAAACCCTGCCTGCAACCGACCGTGATGGTTTGCCGAGAAAGAAAGAGCAGCCTGCCGCAGGATGCTTTGAGTATAAGGAGGAATAATGAGTATAAGGAGGAATAAGAAGAAAGCCCTACAGGAAAGTCTGCATGATGCAAACTTCCTGTAGGGCTTTTTCTTATATCCTGAGCCCCTTTTTAAAGTGGGCTCTGTAATCTTATTCCTTCATGTTCGAATCTACGAAGCAGAAGGGGAGAAGGTCTTTGATGCTGTCGAAGCAGTAGGTGCCGTTCTCGCCATAGAGCAGGATGCGTACGGGGCGCTGGTAGCGGTCTTCCATCTCCAGTATCACCTGGCGGCAGGCTCCGCAAGGCGAGATAGGCGACTTGAGGAAACCATTCCCGTTTCTCGCTGCTATGGCGAGCGTCAGGATAGGCTGGTCGGGATAGTTGCTCTGGGCACCGAAGATGGCGCTGCGCTCGGCACAGAGTCCCGACGGGAAGGCGGCGTTCTCCTGATTGGCTCCAATCACTATTCTGCCGTCGCCCAAGAGCAGGGCTGCTCCCACATAGAAGTGGCTGTAGTTAGCATACGCATTGCTGGTGGCAGCCTTCGCCCTGTTTACGAGCTCCTGCTCCTGCTGGCTCAACTCTGAGAGCTGAGCCACCATGTATCTGATGTTTAGGTTTTGCTCTTTCATAGATATAATGTCTTTATGATTTCTTTATTTCGTGTAGAAGTCGATGATGTCCTGCAGCGCCTTCTTGCATACCGGGCAGAATTCCGGCGTTTCGTTGATGCGCATACGGCAGTCCTGCACACCGCGGTAAACGCCCTTCAAGCTGTATCCGGCACCTTCGAAGACACCCACCTTGCTCACCGCCTCCTTCTCTTTCTTTGAGAGCGGAGTAGGAATCTTGGTCTTCTTGTCTATCATGTTCTCCCATTTGCCGTGGAAATCGGCAAGGGTAGTGATGTTCTTCTCCCAAGGCTCTACATCGTGAGGATACATCGGTATCTGCTCCTGTTCGTAGGCGTATTCATCGGCAAGTCCGGCAAAGGAATGGCCAAACTCATGCACCACTACCGGCTTGAACCATTTCTGGTGGCAGGTGGTGAGATTGTATGAATTGAGGATGCCGCCACCGCCATACTTATCCGAATTTACCAGCACGATGATGTGCTCGTAAGGGGTACCTGCCAGCCAGTTGTGCAGGTCTTTGAGATGCAGGGTGGTAAGGTAGCGGTCGCTGTAGAAGGTGTCGAAATGAGAGCTGAGGGCGGTCTCGTGCCAGATGCCCTGGGCTGGGATACTAGGTCCGCTCTGCTTGGATGGCGATTTTACGGCTACGATGTTGAAGCGGTCTCTCATGCTCTTGAAGGGTTCGTGGGCGAAGATGGCCTCTGTAGCCTCCTGCGCATCTTTCAGGAAGACAGGCATCTCTGCATCGGTATAGCCTTCAGCCACGTATGCGATGTGGATGCATCGGGTGGTGTCGGCAGCCTGCTGCAGGGTGACGTATGGTGTAGGCTTGTTGCCTTTCTGATGAATCAGAATGTCTTTCGGCGCTACCTGGTGGGTGAGCGTGGTGGTTATCTCGCGGCGGTTGTTGCGCAGGTCGAGGGTGATGTCTACGGTATCTTTCGGCATCGGAACGAGGAATACGTTCTCGAAACTCTGCGTGTTCTTCTCTGCCTCTGGATAGGAGAGCCATTCCTGGAAGAGGGTGGAGAAGGAGTTGCGGTAGATGATTTTGCCCGAGCGGTGGTCGCGTACGGTTATCTGTCCGTTGCCCTCTACCGGGAGTTCGGCCAGTCGCTGCCGTTTGCCGTACCAGCGTGGCATTACGTTGAGTTCGTCTACGGCTATCATCTGCTGCTTCTGGTTGCCGGCAAAGGTATAGTCTACCCGCAGCGTCTTGTCTGTGAAATAGTCGTCAAAGTTTTGCGCCTTTATTGTGCCGGGTGCCATCAGCATCGCCATGGCGGCGAGGGATAATATCATTCTTTTCATTGTATTTTCATTTGAAATTCACATTCACATTCACATTTCTCACCGAATCACCAAGTGACCGAATCACTAATCACTTATCTCACCCTCAGCCTTGTTCCTACGCTTACCGGGATGTTAGGGTCGAGATGGTTCATCTTGTAGAGTTTCTCCAGTCGGATGCCATACTTCTGCGAGATGGTGTACATGCTTTCGCCCGGCTGTATCACGTGAGGGCGCTTCTTATACTGCTTAGGTGCCTTGGAGCGTTTCTTCTTCAGATAGATGATGTCGCCCTTGTGCAGCACGGCGTGCTTGTCGCGCTCGTTGTAGCGAGCCAGTTTGCGCCAGCTGATGCCCACCTCCTTGCCTATGCGCTTGAAGGTGTCGCCTTCGCGGGCATAGAGATAGTAATTCTTGTTGAAGATATGGATAGGGTGCAGCAATCCTTCGGCGTTTACAGGCTGGTCGGTACCGCTGTGGGTAGCCATGAAGCGGTCGTAGCGCTTGGCCTTGTCATACTGGTTGAGCTTGTAGAGCTCTATGATCTGTATCAGCTTGCTGGCATACTGCGGGTTGGTGGCATAGCCGCAGGCTTTCAGTCCGCGAGCCCATCCCTTGTAGTCGTGCTGCGAGAGTTCGAAGAGGCGTGCGTAGCGTGGCTGGCGTGCCAGAAACTTGCTGTGGTCTTCGTAGCTGTCTCTTGCGTCCTGGTATACGCGGAAACATTCGCCCCGGGCATCATCGTCGTGGTACTGGGTGGGTCCCGTCCAGTTGTGACATTTTATGCCGAAGTGGTTGTTGCCCTGACGTACGAGGTCGCTCCTTCCTGCCGCACTCTCAAACAGTCCCTGTGCTAGGGTGATGCTGGCTGGAATGCGGTAACGGAGCATCTGCTCGATGGCAAGATCCTTATACTGGTTGATATATGTCTGATAGGTCTGGTTCCACTTCATCTGTGCGCCCATCGGGAGGCAGCAGAGCAGAGCGAGCCCTAAAATGTTTGCTTTTAGATGATTCATTCTGCAAAAATATAAAAAAAAACGGATAAATCGCGGTTTATTACAAATTTTTTAATATCTTTGCACAAAATATTGCATACAAATGCAGGGGCAATCTGTCTCTTCTGAGAGAAACTGACTTGTTTTGTAGAAATAAAGATTTTAATAATGAGAACTCGTACAAAAGTAATTATAGCTATCGGCTCTAACAGAAATCAGGAGGAGAATGTGTTGAAGGCACATGAACATCTGAGATGGATGTTCAAGAACTGCCTCTTCGGTCCGCGCATGTGGACTGAGCCTATCGGACTGGAGAATTCAGACAAGTTTCTGAATCAGGTGATGATGGGGGAGACCATCTGCTCTAAGAAGTCTGTGCTTGCCGCGCTGCGGAGTGTGGAGCAGAGATGCGGACGCAGAATCCGTGGCCCTTATCGTAAGGTAGATGTTCCGCTGGATCTCGACCTTCTGCTCTATGGCGATGAGAAATTGCACGAGAGCGAGTGGGAGCGTGATTACATTCAGAGTTCTATCAGCTACCTCGAAGAGAAGGATGCTAAGAGATAATGATTTGGGCACGGAAAAAAGAAACGGGAAACCCGAATCTGGTATGTAGATTTACAATACCGGATTCGGGTTTTCTGTTGTAAGATTGAGTTCTATCACTCTTCCTTCTTTCAGCGACTTCTGCACGTTGATGATGCGCTGGTTGCTGCTGCCCCTGAAGAAGAGGTCTTCATCGCGCAATGCCTGTACGAAGGGGCCGTCTACCAATACATCGATTTGGCGGAGGAGTTCCAGCTGTTCTGGATTCTTCACGAGGTTTTCGAAGAGATAGCCCGTAAAGCACCAGATACTCTTGCTGCTCTGCTTCCTGATGGCGCGTGCCAGCTCGGCAAAGCCCTTTGCCTGAAACATAGGGTCGCCGCCCGAGAAGGTGACGTTGGCGAAGGGGTCGCTCATGATTTCCTTCATCAGCTCGTCGGTAGAGGTCATCGTGCCGTGGCTGATGTCCCACGACTGCGGATTATGGCAGCCCGGACAATGGTTGGGGCATCCCGCACAATAAATGGATGTGCGGAAGCCCGGACCGTCTACCATCGTATCATGTACGATGCTTAAAACGCTGATCATTTTACTTTTCTCCTCCGATATGGGTTACTCGGTCGTGGAGCTCGGCAAGCTTGCCGCTGTTCCAACGGTCTGTAGTACCTACCAGATAACCGGTGATGCGCTGCAGCTTGTCGATGTGGTGGCTGCCGCACTTAGGACAAACCTCGAGGTTGGCGTCAGCATTCTCGTAGCCGCAGTCGAGACAGCGGTTGCGGTTGTGGTTTACTGAGCCGTAACCCATGTTGTACTTATCCATCATGTCTACCACGCTCTCGATAACAGAAGGGTTGTGGGTAGCATCGCCGTCAATCTCTACATAGAAGATGTGGCCGCCGCGGGTCAGGTCGTGGTATGGAGCCTCGACCTGTGCCTTCTTCAGGGCTGTACACTTATAGTATACAGGCACGTGGTTAGAGTTGGTATAATAGTCGCGGTCTGTAACGCCAGGGATGACGCCAAACTGCTTTCTGTCCTTCTTTGTGAACTTACCGCTCAATCCCTCGGCTGGAGTAGCCAGGATAGAGTAGTTGTGATGATACTGCTCGCTGAACTCGTTGGCACGGTCGCGCATGTAGGTAACAATCTTCAGTCCCAGTTCCTGTGCCTTCTCGCTCTCGCCGTGGTGCTTGCCGATGAGGGCAACCAGGCATTCTGCCAATCCGATGAAGCCGATACCCAGGGTTCCGTGGTTGATGACGCTCTCGATGGTCTCTTCCGGCTTCAGGTTTTCTGCGCCTACCCAGAGATACTTCATGAGCAGAGGGAACTGCTTGGCCATTGCCGTCTTCTGGAACTGGAAGCGCTCGTCGAGCTGCTTGGCTGTGATGTCGAGGATATTGTCGAGCTTGGCAAAGAACATGTCGATGCGCTGCTTTTCGTCTTCGATGCCCATGCACTCGATGGCGAGCTTCACGATGTTGATGGTAGAGAAGCTCAGGTTACCGCGGGCGATGCTGGTCTTCTCGCCCCAGCGGTCTTCGAACACGCGGGTACGGCAGCCCATGGTTGCAATCTCCCACTTGTAGCGCTCCGGATCATCAGCACGCCACTTCTCGTTCTGGTTGAAGGTGGCGTCGAGGTTCAGGAAGTTAGGGAAGAAACGGCGGGCTGTTACCTTGCACGCCAACTTGTAGAGGTCGTAGTTTCTGTCCTCAGGCAGATAGTTTACGCCTCTCTTCTTCTTCCAGATCTGGATAGGGAAGATGGCTGTTTCGCCATTGCCTACGCCCTGATAGGTGCTCTGCAGGATTTCGCGCATGATGCAGCGGCCCTCGGCACTTGTATCGGTACCGTAGTTGATGCTTGAGAATACTACCTGGTTACCGCCGCGGCTGTGGATGGTGTTCATGTTGTGGATGAATGCCTCCATCGCCTGATGCACGCGGTTCACGGTCTTGTTGATGGCGTGCTGCTCCAGGCGTTCGCAGCCCTGCAGTCCGTCGAGCGGCTTCTCTATGTAGTCGTCGATAGGCGCATCATAGAGGTTGCTCAGGTCTTCGCCTGTCAGCTTCTCCAGGTTCTTCACCTCTTCCTGGTACGACATGCGTACGTATGGAGCCAGATAGAAGTCGAAGGCTGGGATGGCCTGACCGCCGTGCATCTCGTTCTGGCAGGTCTCGAGAGAGATACAAGCCAGCACGGCTGCGGTCTCGATGCGCTTGGCAGGACGGCTTGAACCGTGACCGGCTGTGAAACCGTGGTTCAGAATCACGTCGAGCGGATGCTGCACGCAGGTGAGACTCTTTGTTGGGTAATAGTCCTTATCGTGAATATGTATATAGTTGTGCATGACGGCGTCGCGTACATCCTCTGAGAGGAGGTAGTCGTCGACGAATGGTTTAGTGGTTTCTGAAGCGAACTTCATCATCATGCCGGCTGGTGTGTCGGCATTCATGTTGGCGTTTTCACGGGTAATGTCGTTGTTCTTGGCATTGACGATGCTCATGAACACGTCGCGTGTCTTCGCCTTGCGGGCGATGTTACGCTGGTTACGGTATGCGATATACTTCTGGGCAACATCTTTGCGGGCACTCTTCATGAGCTCCATCTCGATGGCGTCCTGAATGGCCTCAACGCTCATCTGGCTCTTGCCGCGATAAGAGATGTGGTCGGTTATCTGCTCGATAAGAGTGGTATCTTCACCCTTGTCGGTATGCAACATGGCCTTGCGAATGGCTGCCATGATTTTCTGTTCGTTGAATCCAACGATGCGTCCGTCACGCTTTACTACTGTCTGGATCATTTTAGTATTACTTTTACGATTGATGTTTAAATTACTTAGTATTAAGTCATTATGACTTGAAGAGGTAGATAAGTACCTCCTTTTGACATTGCAAAGATATAAAATATTTCTGAAAGTAATTACTTTTGGACAACTTTTTTATCGTTAAAAAATATTAAGTCGCTGATAATCAGGAGGAAACAAAAAGTTTTGGAAAACTTTGACATATTTCTGTTTTCCGAAACGTTTAAGTTGTTATCTATCAGCGTGTTGCGCATTTTGTGCGCTTGTGTGCGCTTTTCCCTTGTTGTCTGTGCTTTGTGACAGGATGGAGAAAGCAAATCGCCGCAACGCCCGTGTATAGGGCATTGCGGCGATTTTGAGGGTATTATTTCGACCTGTACGGTTGAAATTACCCAATACGCCCTGAAAGGGCAGAAGCTCCTAGCCCAGGGCATCGCCCTGGGTAATTACGGACACAAACTTGTCGCCCTGTAAGGGCAAAAGCTTTAAAATACTGGGCTAAATATAAAGCTTTTGCCCTTACAGGGCGTCTTACAGATTGCTATTATACCCAGGGCGATGCCCTGGGCTAAGAGCTTTTGGGCTTTCAGCCCGTTTCAACCGTACAGTTAGGATTATTTCGTTTGTCGCTTATAGTCGAGCGCAGCTCCGATGGCGGTGCAGAATTCCGAGTATTTCGGTATTCTGAACCTCACTCCGTAGAGTTTCTCCATGGCTGGGAACACCTCGCGGCATTGCGGCAGCAGGGTGAGGTTGCCGATGAGCACGAAATCCTTGATGCCCGATTCGAGCGATGAGAGGATGGTAGCCGAACCTATCGACTGCAGCACCATCCAGATGAGTCCCATGGCGATGTCTTCGCGCGAAGCGTTGGCCTTGGCGTTGCTGAAGAGCGATGCCGTGGCGTTCATCGGGAGTCCGGGCAGAGGCTTGGCGCTGATGTCGCCTATCAGCAGGTTTATCTTGCTCACGTCGCCGTCTTTGGCGAGGTTGATAATCTGCTTGATGTCGTCGGTCTTGAGCATGATGCGGCTCAGTCCTGCCAGGGTTCCGCCGCCTATGCCGATGCCTCCGATGTGCCTTATCCCGTTGTCATCGCATTTTACGAGCGATGTACCGGTTCCCATGCTCACCACAATCATGCGGTCGAGCTTGCTCTCGTATCGGGCGCCCAGTCCGTCGGCCACGAACTCCTCGCTCTTCGAGGTAGGCAGTCCGTAGATGGGCTCGTCGATATAGGCTGAACCTACGCCTGTGAGCATCACCTGTTCTACATCGCTCAGCGCAATCTTGTTGTCGTGAAGATACTTGCCGAAGGCTCCGTAGAGCGAGGTGATAGGGTCGGTGGCCTTGATGCGGATGGGGCTTACCACCACGCCGCTTTCATCGATGCCCACAATCTTGGTCGTAGAGATGCCTACGTCGATTCCTATAACAATCTTTTTCATTCCTTTATATATATAATAATGTGTATTTTCTCAGATGATGCCCCTCTAGAGCACGCCCATCTTGCAGAAGGTGATGAGCACGGCGTAGCCCACTATCATGCTCAGGATGCCCACCGTGAGTCCTGCCTTCACCATGTCGGTCTGCTGGATGAGTCCGGTAGAGTAGGCGATGGCGTTAGGAGGGGTTGAGATAGGCAGCGACATGGCGCAGCTGGCCGATACCGCTACTCCGATGAGGATGGTAGAGGTGCCGCCGATGGTGTTGAGCTTGTCGCCCATGCCGGTGCATACCACCGTGAGGATAGGGATGAGCAGGGCGGCGGTGGCGGTGTTGGAGATGAAGTTACTCAGGATGAAGCATACCAGTCCGGATACAATCATGATGACCAGCGGATTGAATTCTGCAAACGGAATGCTCTTTACGGCTGCCTCGGCCAGACCGGTGCCGTTCATCGCCAATCCGAGGGCGAATCCGCCTGCCACCATCCAGATGACAGCCCAGTCAATCTCCTTCAGGTCCTTGGCTGTAACCACTCCCGTAAGGGCGAATATGGCGATAGGGAGCATGGCCACGGTGTTGGCGTTGATGCCCAGCTGCTTGCCGAATACCCAGAGCACGATGGTTGCAAGGAAGGTGACGGCCACTACCGTGGTGCGCCAGTTGTGCTGCATGTTGCCCTCGATGTTGAGCTCGATGGTCTTGGCAGAGAACGGGAACATCTTGCGGATGATGACCCATGCCATCAGGAGCATGATGAGCACCATAGGGGCCATGATCAGCATCCAGTCGCCGAAGCTGAGACCCAAGTTGAGTCCTGCAGGGTCGTTCAATACCTTGAAGGCGAAGGCGTTAGGCGGAGTTCCGATAGGGGTACCCATACCGCCCAGGTTGGCTCCGATAGGAATGGCCATGGTGAGCGCCACGCGGCCCTTGCCCGAAGGTGGCAATGATTTGAACACCGGTGTGAGGAAGGTGAGCATCATGGCGGCGGTGGCTGTATTTGAGATGAACATCGAGAAGATGCCGGTGATGAGCATGAAACCCAGCAGCACGTTCTCAGAACGCTTGCCGAATGGCGCAATCAGGGCCTTCGCCATCATCACGTCGAGTCCGCTCTTGGTAGCAGCTATGGCGAGTACGAAACCGCCCAGGAAGAGGATGATGGTAGGGTCGGCGAAGCACGCCATCACACCCTGATAGTCGAGCAGCTTGCCCATCTCTGCCTCCGAGCCTTGCATAATCTTGAAGGCGGAGTCGCTGACGAAGAACAGCAGCACGAAGATGATCACTACGCTGGTAGCCCATGCCGGTATGGCCTCGGTGAGCCAGAGCATCACGGCCATGACGAAGATGGCGATGACGCGCTGCTGCACGATGGTGAGTCCATCGATGCCGAAGCTGTCGATGGGCAGGTTCCAGACGATAACGGTAAGCAGAGCCGTTATGAGGAACAGCAATGCTTTCTTGCGATTAAAATCGCCATTCAATACTTTCTTTACAGTTTCTTGCATTATCTTTCTGTCTTAAGGATTATTTTCTTGCAAAAATACGTGTTTTTTTTGTATTTAGCAAGTTTTTTTGCAGAAATAGTGAAAAAAATGCCGAAAAATGTTGTTGTTTCAAGAAAAAATGCTATATTTGCAGTGGATTTACCGATAACGGCTATCGGTGATGCAGAAAACCTGGAGAACCCGGAAGGGTGATTCAGCGAACCTGATATGTCTAATAAATAAATTAGGAGATAATGAAATGAACAAGTCTGTAGTATTTATCATCATCCTGCTCGTGATAGTTCTATCTATCATCGTATCGCAGTACTTCCACAAGCGCCACCATGAATATAAGATGGCGGACATCGAGAAGGCTATCCGCAAGGCTTATCCTAAGGGTATAGGCTCGATACGCAAGGAAGAACTGGTAACAGCTGTGAAGAAATACTTCCACTGTTCGGCGAAGGAGGCTCATTATATAATAGGTGTAGCCCGTCGCAAGAAGCTGGTTGATATCGCTGCAGAATATGTTACCATCATGTTTTGAAATAAGGTAAAAACATTAAATATGCTTTAGCCGTGAGGCTGAATCACTTTGAGAAAAAGTATTATTTATTTGAGGCACAAAGGATTGTTAATGACATGCTGATTCCGTAAGGGGAAATGCGGGTTAGCATGTTGTATTCGGGCGTCTGGTATGGTACATTGCGTAAACAATTTAACTGCCAGACAAAGTTTACCCTCCCTAGGACTTTTTAAGACCTAGGGAGGGTTTTACTTTTTCAGGCTCAGCACCTTTTATTCAAGTCCGTCGCCGCTGTTTTCGCTTCCGGTTCCGCCAGTAGAATCGCCGCCCGATGGGGTGTCGCCTCCGGATGGATTATCGCCTCCGGATGGGGTAGTAGGAGGCGTATCGGTAGAGGTAACCTGCTTCACCACCTTGCCGTTTCGGTCGTAGCAGGTGATGTTGACGGAAGTCTCTTCGAGTTCCTTCTTGATGTCGGTGTTAGGCACGAAGATGATGTATCGGCGGGTAATGAGGTTGGCGCTCACCTTGTTCACATCCTCTACGGCGGTAGAGTTAAGACCGAATCGGAGGCTGCCCAGTCCTGGCACAGCCACGCTGTGGCCCTCGGTGGCCCATGCAGCAATCACTTCGCCGATGGCCGACCATCCGGCGTTGATTACCGCCTTAGGCAATCCGCTGCGAACGGCGGCTTCTTCTATCACCTTCGTGGCGTTGAGCTGGCTGTAGAGTTCAGCCTGCATCACGAATGCCCACTTTTGCTTACCTTTTTCGAACGCTACGTTGCGCTCAATTGCTTTTACTTTAATACCCATAATTCAAATCGTTTTTTTAAATGGTTAAACAAATCAGTTTACATGCAGCTGGTAACGCCGAGCGTGGTGCCTACGGCAGTAAGTACGGCGATAATCACCTGCAAGATAGTTTTCCAAACTTCCTTTTTCATTTCTTTTTCCTTTCTTTTTTTAATGGTTCAACATTTAGAAAGAGATTGGGCAGGTGTGCACCCCTGTCGTTTTCCCCTCCGTTTTTTAGTGGTTAATTTCCCATTTGCCGTTCTTAATGAATGACAGTGCAAAGATACAACATTTTTCTCTGAAAAACAATAGTTGTCCCGAATCACGTGCATCCTTGTCCCGAATCACGAGCATTCCTTCCTCATTAATCATGTATTTGCTTGACGCCACACGCCCTGAAAGGGCAGAAGCTCCTAGCCCAGGGCAACGCCCTGGGTTTTAAGGATGTAGCCAATACGCCCTGTAAGGGCAAAAGCTTTATATTTTTTGCTTGAGGTTTTAAAGCTTTTGCCCTTACTATTATATTTGCACTTGGAAAAATAAAGAGGTGAAAATCTT
>OGNQ01000626.1_pt1 | contig 33294 bp, 34 predicted proteins | sample 1573481 | NCBI WGS metagenome assembly OGNQ01 (sample SAMEA2581920, study PRJEB24529) | metagenome | biome: Human gut stool | place: China | collected 2011 | reverse complement strand
AGTATACAGGTAAATCCACGTTGCTACAAATCGGAGGTCATTACATATTGTCTATAAACTTAGAAGAAAAATCCGTGCAAATACTTTTAAAACTCTTGCGTATATAAACTTTAATGCTCCCAACTGCTATCTACTTACGTTGACTTTCGATGAAAGAAAGAGTTCTAAGTGTAAGGATTTAGATTACTGCCATCGGTGTTTTAAAAAATATATGTATGAACTACGAAAGTTGTATGATGATTTGCTTTATCTTGGGGTATTCGCAAAACAAAAGAATGGAAACTGGCATTACCATGTCCTCATTAATCTTCCTGAAAATTCTACTGCTGAACTCAAAGAAGTTAGGGATTTATGGAAAAGAGGGATTGCTCATACCAGAACTCTCTATGATTGGGATGATTTTTCTACAAGGGTAGACTATTGTGTTAAGAATATGCAGGATAATCCTAAGGAAGATGCGCAAGGTAGAAATGGTTATCTGCGTTCCCATGGGTTAAAGGATAAGGTTGTTCTGAAAAGTTGGAATGAAAATGAAATGGATGATGCTTATAAATACTTGTCTGATTTGATTCATAGTGAAGTAGATTCCGAAAAACCTAAACACTTATATACTATTTCCTTTGAGGATGACCCCGAATTCTCCAGTTTCATCTCTCAATATATGAGTAGAAAGGGATTTCCTGAATTGTTCGGTGATATGAAAGTTGCTAGAAAAATTTTAGATTAATGGGTGTTGGATTTGCTTTGTATGCAAAAAAATAACACCCTATGGGTGTTGGTTGTGATTGAGTCGATGGGGTGGGTGGTGGCATTCGTGGTTACCCATCCTACTACTTTATACTCCTCCTCTTCCTCTATTATTATCTTGTTACTTACATTCTGGGTTTTAAAACAACCATCTTCGGTATAAGTATTGTCTGGGAGTTTTGTTCTGTAGTTCTTGATCACCGTGGTTGACCCTGTAGATTCAGGAGGGGCAGGGTGACATGCTGGTTGGAGGGGCTCGTCACAGGTGGTCTGACCATCTCGCTTCGCTGTGATTACCATCATAGCCACACCGTAGGTGCGTACCTCATCATTTGTCAGTTTTCCTGAACTGGATGCTGTCCATGGAATAAACCCTGCTTTCTCGCCTGCACCGCCTTTGGTGATTCGCTCTGCAAAGGGTGCTATACTATTTAAGTATGAAGAAAAATAATTCTTAGATGTATATTGGGAAACTACTGCGTCAAAATAATTTAAACAATCTGTACAGGTTCCTACAATCGGAGAACCTACTGTTTGAAAGCCTGCTCCCGATGATTTGTAGTGTTCTACTAACTTCGCATTTAAGTCATCCATTACTTGCATTATCATACCATTAGGAATAACTGCATTCGGATATTTCCTCTGTAACATCATTCTTACTTGGTCATAATTGAATTGAGGAGCTTTGTTGGCTCCACCTGTGGATACACTGTATTGGAAGTGTAATACTGTTTCTATGACAAGGATGTATTCGTTACTTCCAAAATGTTGAGCCACTTCGGTTCCCCAGTATGTACTTACCACATTATATGCATTTGAAATTCCACTTCCATCAGTTTCCATCATCCATGCTTTGATTTGTGCCTGATTGGTTGTTTTATTCTCATTAAAAGGAGTATAAGGCCATGGTGCTGTTCCATCAAAACTATTTTTTACAAATCCACCTTTTTTCGAAGTACATATAATACTCGCACCGGGGATTTCATTATAACCTTGGCATTTTAAAAGAATGGCTCCTGCTCCGGGAACATTACCCCCTGTTTCAGTTAACATATAACACAAGTATCCTGTTCTTGCGTAGGAGATTCCGTTTACTATCTTACTGTTTCCACCACTACCATGCGAACCTATTACATCTACAAACAAAGCATCTGCATAATCCGACGCACCAGCCGCCTGAACTTGTATGGGTTCAGTTATATAGGGAAGTGTTGTAAGGGATACTGCTATCGCTAGGAATAGGGATAGCATGTTACTCTTTAGCTTTTTAAGGGTTCTATGAAAATTCATGGGTGCTTTTCCTCCTTCTTTCTTCATGTAAAATAAAAAAGGGTATTCAAAGTTGTTGAGGGGCTGGTTTCGTGAGGGTACAACTTGAGGGGTTGTCGTGAGGGGCTTTCATGAGGGGCGGGTTTGAGGGTTCTTCGTGAGGGGCTAAATATTATAAACATAATAAAAAACAGGATTAATCAGTTATCAGCTGGTTAATCCTGTTTCTTTTTTGAAGTGCTATTGGCCCTTCCAGCCTTCTTCTCTTATGATATTTTTGCGGAAATATTTTATACAAAGGAGGCTATATGAATAGTATCACAGATTTGCTTGACCTTGAAGATGCCAACATTTCTATCAGCTCTATCGACATTGAAGGTCAAACAAAAACAATCTATCTTGAAACAGCTCCGGAAGCGCACTTCTGTCCCTGTTGTGGTTTCAGAATGCATTCCAGAGGAACCAAGAATAGAAAAATCAATCATCCAATACTTCAGGATAACTACAAACTTGTTTTAATCCTGAAGCAGCGTCGATGGCGTTGCACCAATCCTGATTGTCTTTACGACATCAGTGATTCATTCAAGTTTGTAAGCAAAAACAGAAGGACAACAAACGCAACAGATATGCTTATTGTTGATGCATATCGAAACCTGGCTGAATCGTCAGCATCTATAAGCAAAAGATTCCATGTGTCGGATACATATGCGCATGATGTATTTGACCGGTATGTAAAACTTGATCGACTTCCTCTTACAGATGCTATTTCTGTTGATGAAGTATTTCTGGATATGGACGACAACTGCAAGTATGCTTTAGTCATTCAGGATTTTCATACTGGAGAGCCCATTGATCTTTTACGAAGCAGACGAATGAATGTCACTGAACCATACTTTACATCACTTCCACCCGAGGAACGTAATTCTGTAAAGTATCTTATATCAGATATGTATAATCCATACATTTCTTATGTAGATAAGTACTTTCCAAATGCTGTTCCGGTTGTAGATTCTTTCCATGTGCTTCAATGGGTTACCCGCTCTATCGATAACTACATGCGACAGTTACTTAAGAAATACAAACAACGTGACAGGAAACTTCAAGAACAGTTAACTACTGACCCCATGCATCCTGTTCAGCTGCCCATCTCTGACGAGGTATATATCCTTCAGAAATATCGCTGGCTTATCCTGTCAAATCAGTCAAACATCCGCTATCACTCAGACCCTCGCATGGACCAGCACTTTCACGTTCTAATGAACACTTACGATTATGAGGATTGGCTTTTTCGCATTGATTCTAACCTTAAAGATTTCCGCGACCTTAAGGAACAGTACGTGTTATTCAACTCACGAAATGGCGGCAATCCGATTGCTGCACGTACTGAAATTGACGAATTAATAGTCGTCTACAAAAAATCATCATATGAAATGTTCAGAGATTTCGCCATCTTATTAGAAAAATATAAAGACCCTATCATCAACTCATTCATAATGGTTGAAAAGGTTGGTAATGGAAAGATATATGACAGCCGATTATCCAATGGTCCAATTGAATCAATCAACAGAAAAGTGAAAGATCTTAAGCGGTTAGGGCGAGGCTTTCGAAATTTTGAACATTTCAGAAATCGCTTCCTCTATGCCACACGGTCAGCTCCGGTTCTAAATGGAGTATCTGATTATAATCCTGTCACATATTTTGAAGAAGATGAATTTTAAGGAGGGTTCTATGAATAACTATTGCGCTTTTAGCAAAGATCATAAATGTATACTCTGGCTCGATTATGAAATTACAAGACAAGAATTAGAAGAATGCCACACGTTGTGCCACGGAAACTGGATTGAGATTGAACACAAGTACAAATATATCCAAGAGCTACGACATCTCCTGGATGAGCACGGAATCCCTTATCCGGAAGAATACGAAATAGACTAAATATTATTTAAGGGTCTGGTGTTATACCAGACCCTATCTCATACCCTCAAGTTAGCCCCTCATGAAAGCCCCTCTTCTCAGCCCCTCACGAAGAACCCTCAACAACTATGCTATTTTTTATGCCAAACCCTCACGAAAGACCCTCAACAAGTTTGGCAAACCCTCAACAACTTTGATTATCCGTTTTATGGGGTGTCCTTTTTCATACTTATTCAAATATTTCATTTGTATTACTTACAATATTATTATTAATCTTAAAATTACAATTTACATTCGCCGGAAATTCTAAATGTTCCAAATACAAATTTAAGTCTGCATCACTATATTTTTTCAATATATACTCTATTGCATTAGGACCACATTCAGTTATATTAATAATTTCATTTTCATTCCTTACTTTTGTTCTGTAGTATATATACATAACTGTTTTACTACCATCTGAAAGTTCATTCAAGCTAATTGGTGTGTTACTAAATTTACTTTCCAAATTTCCATCACTGTCTATTTTGCTTTCTTCAATAATAGTGATTATATCAAGCACTTCTTTTGAGATTCCACCTTCGTAGTTTAAAACAGTTTCATATCTCTTAAATGGTAGCTTTACAAACTTCAACTTTTTATTTTTTCTTAACATTTGTTGTAACAAATCACTTTTAGTTATAATATTAATCATATTATCCTCACTACATAATTTTGCTTATAATTTTCTACATATGTAATTAGCTTCTAATACACCTGTACTCACCAAATCTCCTATTGATATGCTTCCTATATTAACTCTTTTCTTTTCAAGTGCATATACTTTTTCTATTAATTTCCTATAAGACGTATTTAAGATAAGAAATTTTGTCTTATATTTCTCTTCTGTTCTTTGTTTTTCTATTATCCTGTCAATATCTATACCTCGATTTTTACATCTCCTATTTTTATTACAACAATTATTCTTCCAACAATTGCGTCCATCTTTACCACCCATCGGCTTATCCACAAAATCTGATGCTTTTAATGGTGCTTCATACTTGAATACCTCTGTCATTATTGCTTTAGAAATTGATTCTATTGTAATTGCCCTTTCAAAGTCATCTTTACTTAACTGCGTATATACTCTAACTTTTTGTTTTTCGCTTCTTTCTTTGTCATACATACCTATAAATATTGATTCCTTCTTACTAATCATTGTTAACTCTGATATGCTTTTGTTTTTAATAAAATTATCCCTTAGCTTTTTAAAATATATAGCATATTTCTCACTATTAGCAAAAAATTCAAAACCTATTATCTGTAATAATTCAATCTCAAATGAATACGTGGGTATCCAAAATATTTTATCAGATAAGTCATGTTCTTCAATGTATACCTGTGCCTCATCTATATTTCTACTTATAATAGGATTATCTACAATGTCATCATAGACTATTATAATAGTATCATTTTTGTCTACTGCTTCTATTTTTTTCTGTATTTTTTGTTGTAGTCCCCAAACTCCGTTAAGTGTCTCCATTTCTAAATTTATTGATTCAGTATCAAAATATAATGATTTTATAAGCTTACAAAATTCAAATCCATTACCTGAATCTTCTGTTAATATATGAATCATTATTTTTATCTCCTAAACTGTATTTAACTTATATTTTATGCTAATACATTTTTTTGAAATCTGTATTTTTGCTAATTCTGAGTATCTTTCATAATACTTTCTACTCATTATTATATAAAAATTACTTCTATCTAACAGTATATGCTCATATAAATCTTTGTTCCATAATATATTATCAGCTTGATCAATTACAATAATGCCATCTTGTATTTTTCTAATTTTATTAATTGTATACTCAATGTCATCTGTATCCACATTATCAACATTTAAACATAATATGTCTTTTCTATTTTCTTCCTGGGCATATTGATCTATTATAGTGTATAAATAAGATTTTCCTGTTGCACTTTTCCCATTTAAAACTGTTTTTCTATGCTTTAACACTATGTCAACAGTTATATAATCCATGTATACAAATTTCAATTCCTTTGTTTCTGACATATTTTTAACTCCCACATTTTTTCTTTATTATACCGCGGAAATACTGAATTTACAAATTAACGCTGAATAAAATTAAAAATATTTCTGAAAAATTCTTAGAGGGAATACTGGATTTGTATTCCCTCTAAATAGATAGAGTCCTATTGAATTTGAACTCCTATTCCTGTCAAGTCAGAAACAAGTTGGTCTGGTTCATTACCAATTTCACTGGCGTTACTCGGTGCACTTCCTTCGGGAGCTGGAGCATCAATGTGTCCACTGGAACCACCACTCGGTATATCTTTCATAACATCCCTTGTTATGTATTCTACTACCTCATCATAAGAATAATCATCCTGCCAGCCTGTTTTATTCTCTGGATCTTCCTGCATCATTTTAGAAAAGTACTGATATCTCTCTTCTGTAAACTCTACTTTGGTTGTTTCCTGTTGTTCCTTTGAAGTATCCTCTTCTACCTGTGGGGTAACTTCCTCATCATAATCACCATCTTCTATAACTCCATCTGTACCCTCTACATCCACAGATAAGTTATCAGAGGTTTCTGTGGTGGGGGCTTCGGATTGGACTGGGGCTTCGCCTGTACCTCGCTCCGCTGATACCTGACTTGGTAGTGCTAAGTACGCATTTGTGAGCATCTCTAAGAAATCTTCCTTTGTGGCTCCCTCTTCCCACCTGCTATCCTTATCAACAATTATTTCCTTCTCATTTGCTACTAATAATGCTTTATACATCCTTTCAGGACAACCCTTATCTGGATTTTGAAGTGCATAAGATAATTCGTAAGACTGCCAGTGTTCCTTCTTGTTTTCTCCCTCAATAAACTTCTGAGCGACTGCAATATTTCCACCATTTACTGTGTCTGCATAACACTCTCCCTTAATATCTACATTATCATACTCTGTTTTGAAATACTCCTGAACTATCATATAAACTAATTCGCCACGTGTAATTGTTCCATTCGCTGTATGGCTATCTAAAGAACCACTGCTGATATCTAAATAACTCTGTTCCGATAAATTACTTGCAAATATCGTATATTCATTCGTATTGCCAGTGTCAACCGCTTCTCTGAACTCATTATCCTCTGATAATGTATCTGTAACAGGATTCTCTGCTTTGAATAGTGCTGACATGGCTTCCAATCGGGTAATGGTGCTATCCATATTTGCAAAGCCTGTTTCAGAATCATTGAGAATGTTAAAATAACCATTGATTCCTGCTAACATCGCTCTTTTATAGTTTCCCTCTTCATAATCTATATCTGCATAATTTTCAGCCGATGCCTGTGCAAGTTCTCTCTGGACTGCTACATTATTCCAATAACCCTCTCTAAACTTGTTGTTTGCAAATACATTGTATAAGGTGTTATTTCCATCCTGTTCTCCATCCAAATTGACGTAAAACACACCATTCTTACTGTTATCCCCAAACGCTACAATCTTAAAGATATTTTCCATGGAACTTCTAAGTTCTGGCTGTGAAGTCAACTGGTCTAACTGTGTCCATTCTACAGTTTTCTCTGTGCCCTGCTCTTGATTGAGGGGCACAGCCACCTCAATCTCTATGGCATCACCCTGATTTATCATCTGTAACATTTCTGACTGTGAAACCGATGAACATCCCATGAGCTGTGATGCAATGATTAACATTGTAATTGTAGGAACAATAACCCTTTTTACTGACATGAATTTTCCCGACATAACATGCTCCTCCTATAAATTTCATTGTTTCGAATAATGAACGAGGGCATCCGAACCGATGCCCCCTAAACTTAAATAAATAAAATATAAAATTTTATTTTTACTTAGAATAATGTAGTGTTTGACGCTTATACAGAAAAACCTACTGCTTTCATTCCTGATACCACTACCTGCTCCACCATGACTTGAAGTGCTGTGCTTGTAATCTGTTTTATTACTGGTTTTGATTTTTCATAGAATGCTTTCCCTGATTCTTTGAATGTATCAGCACAAATATATGCTTTCCCCTTCATGGTTATACTGATATTTTCAAATGTACAGTTCACAAAATCTATCGAATCTAACTTAGTTTCTTCAAAGGTTTCCGGGTTGATTTCTTCCTCATACTCCAGTTCTATCTCCCCAGTTATGTATCCCTTAACCTTTAATCTCTCTATTCCCTTACATACTGTTTCTGAAAATTCTGTGCTTGCATGATTCGGGAAAACATCCTCATTTAATACTTCTTCAAAGGTTTTATTGTTTTCCTCTGCATAAGCAATGACTTCCTTTACCATGATTAAAATAAGTAAATCCTGTTCTTTTTCTGATAACTGTTGTGTACCCATACTGTTATCCCTCCCCTTTGTTGATGTTGTAAAAAATTATATCATCTTTGAGCAAAGTTATCAATGCTTTTAGCATGATTAAATCTTTGCCCAAAGAGAAATAATAATATTTACAATTAGGGTATTGGAGGTGCTTAACATGATTCAGGGATTAGGAGAACGCTTACAGGAACTTAGAACTTCACAAAATCTTTCTCAAAAGGAAGTTGCCAGAATATTAGATGTCTCCTATTCTGTTATCTCCAATTATGAAAGTGGCGAACGCACACCCAGTCTGGAAAAATTAGTGGCTTTAGCTAGGTTATATCACTGCTCCACTGATTATTTACTTGGATTTGATTCTAAACATGAAGCTACTTCCCTAAACATTTCCATGTTATCAGCTGAACAAAAACGATTACTCCAAAAGTTTTTATATAGCTTATCTTAATAACTGGGTGACTTCTGATAACTTCTCACGTACCACTTTGAGGGCATCTGTTTCTATCCTGTCATCCTGCAACATTTCTAAACTCGCTTCTAGTAAAATTACTATACTTCGTGCTTCTTGGATTTTTTGAAGGATTTGTTCCTTTTGCAATGTTGTGTTGACTTGAAATGCCTGGTTTTTCTGATTCTCTGTTTCCATCCCTTTTCCTCTCTTTCTCCCATTGCTTTTTTAATGGGATTGGAATGTAACGCTGGAAATCAGGGGTGTCAAGGACTTTCTGGATGTATCGGATTTTGAAAATTTCTGGTTGTTTTCTACCGAAAAATCGGACTCTAAACTCTTCCAAATTTTATCCAATTTTTTTAAACTACCATGCTACACTTGATTTTTACCCCTATGTATTCTTAGGAAAAAGAGTAATGCAGGGTGATTTTGTTCATCTGTCGGTGAAATTGGAAAACCCCTTTCTTTCATTTCTTTGTCTGGGATTCTATTTCTTGATTATTGCAGGAAATTTTCTAATGCCTCTGGAACGCTACAAGATTTTTTCATAGTGCTACACGATTGTGGTAATCACTTTACAATCGGAGTGCTTTCAGAATTGGAAATCTGTGTCTCATACTCCTTTATCCTTCGGTAAAAGGTGTTGGTTTTTAAGTTTAACTTTGTCATGGCTTGCTTGGCTGTTATCTCATGGGATTTCCATTGGGAATAAACTGTATGGAACTGAATCTCATTGACATAGATAGCCTTCCTCCCAAACTGCACACCCTTTTTCTGTGCTTCTATAATTCCCTCTGCCTGTCTCTTGGCACGTTTTTCAAGTTCCTGTTGCGCCATTGTGGAATATACCTCAATTAACAGGTTTGATACCATATCCATGACCCATTTATTTTCCTGACTTATATCCACTAGCGTTGTAGGGATTTCCAAAATTCTGGTATATATCCCATGCTCCTTGTACCATTGTAATTCTTTCTTGATACTTTCCTTATCTCTCCCCAACCGATCCATTTCTTCAAAGACAACCTCCACCATCTCACTGTTTTCATTGGCTTTCGCTACATGTGCAAGAATTACTTTCATTGCATTATACCCTTCTCTGTCAAAGGTCTTTCCTGTCATCTTATCTCTGAATATGTTCGCTTCTGGGATATCAGGTCTGAATGTTTTTATGGCTGTGTCCTGACGCTCTAAATTTTGTTCTTTGCTTGAAACTCTCTCGTACGCATAGGTAATCATAGTGTATAACCTCCCCTTATTATTAAGAAAGAGAAAGACTTTCTTTGCCTTTCCCCTTCATATTAACTGCTATTCCATTGGTTTTATTGTGGATTCTATGTAAGCTATCTCTTCATCTGAAAGATTATATTTTTTATATAACTGCTTATCTATATCTGCTATGGATTGTGACCAATCTATCTTATGAATTTCATTACATTTCTGATGATTTATGGATTCAAACTCCTGTATAGGCACTAAACAGTAATTGTCTTTTGTAGCTGTAGTATTTGTTAATGTTATTTTTATTAAGAACCTTACAAACTTTGTTTTAAAATACTTCTGTATATTCTCTGCTACTTCTTTATCGTTTACTGCATCTATTACTATAAACGATAAATCACATATCTCATTCGGCTGTAATATATTAACACTTTTTAATACAGTGTCACCTGAACCATTCATATATTCCGTATACACTTTATATGCCGAAATGTATTCTGCATTTTTCTTTATAATATTTTGATCTATATATTCTTCTATTCCCCTTGCATATTTCTTATTAAAATTACTGCTATGAATCAATTTAACTGTATGAATCGCATCTGCATGTTCAATTCCTAAAGGTTCTCTCTTTACCCCAAACATATCTGTACCAAACACAACTGCATCAAATGTCCTTTCAACGTTATAATTCATCTTTGATACAATATCATGTCCTACCTTATCCCTGATGAATATATTCTTCTTATTAGGTTGTGCATACCATGCATCAGTTCCACTGATTACATGCATAGGACCTTTTCTATCTCTTCTCCATAACCAATAACTTACTCCACCTGCAATATTTACACTGTTTGAAAAGCATTCTACAGAATCTTTGTAGTCAACCATTTCTTCTAACTGCCCATTCAACATGGTATTTCTTAATTCTATAAAACTTTTTTCAGGCTGTGTATACCACCTTACTGGAGTAATCATAGAAACTGTATCTGCCAATTGCTGTGCTTCAAATATAAACTTATCATACAGTGGAAGTCCTCTAGTCTTGGTTCCTCCTCCCACGGTATCTTCTTGATATGGAGGGTTTCCAATCACTACATCAAATTTCATATCATTATTAAACTCCTTATCTATCATGAGTTGTACTGCTTTTGCAATTTGTTCTGATGTATATTCTTCCTTCGTTTTAGCACTATAGAAACTTTTTAAGTAATCCACATATCTGCTACTTGCTTGAACAATGTTATTGCTTTTATAAACTCTTTTCTTTGCTATTTCATTCGATTTTTCTCCAATAGCTATTCCAAATAATTGTGTATCAACTATATGGTGATGTATTCTAATTGTTCTTTCTGGCTCTGGTACATTTGATAGAAATGAGCTTTCACGTAACTGCTTCAGCATTCTATCATGTATCAATACTAAGAACTCTCCACCTTTACATGCAGGGTCTAGGAATTTTGTTGTTTCATCAAACTCATCCCAGGGTAATAAATCCAACATCTGATTTACAACTTTTTCACATGTTGTATATTCAGGAATCTTTGAATCTGGGTCTAAATTTACTGTATTTATCTCTACAGTTTTATCTATCATTTCCTTTTCAGCTATGCTTAATTTTTCATCATATGTAAGACTTTCATTGTTTACAGGCTGTTCAACCTCATTCAAAAATGTATATCCAAAATAATTTACATACTCTTTTATATCCAAACGCTTTCTGGCATGACTTCTTATTATTTCAGTTGATAAGGGATTCTTTATAGTTTCCTGATTACTATTCCAACTATATTCATTTTGTGTATCCTTAATCAGTATGGCTTCTAAATCTTCTATTATCGCTGTAGTCCATTGAGAATTTAATTCTGCATTTTTACACACAAATACCAATGCCTTTTTCCAATATGGATAGTATTTCTCATGTTCCTTTGCGCTGTTTTTCAGATGTTGTCTGACTCTGTTTAATTTGTTGGCAGGATTATTAGGCTTACTTGCTTTTCCAACATATGCCTTTATTTTTTCATCTTCTTTTCCAACTAAAATATAAACTGCATTTGTGTTAAGTTCAGGATCTTTTGTCTTTATAGGAGCTTTTAAAGCTTCTCGCGTATATGAATAACACTCTATTGTTGAATCAGGGTCTATGTACTTGTAACAATTATCCATTTCAGTATAACCTTGTGCTATGGATTGTTGAATCATGATTCTGTACCTCCTTTTTTATTATTCTACTGTATTAGTCCAATAATTGCTATGTTGAATTTTACATCTAGGTATCCTCCTGACAGTTCAAAATAAATTAAAAATTTTATTTTCTCATATTTGCGTGGTATCAGGAGATGCCTATTCCACATACCCATACTGTATCTGATATTTTTACTGCTTTTTCTTAAAACATGTCACATGAAATATGTCGAAAATCCTACTTTTTGACATACCACTTTCCCACCTATTTTCCATGTGTCATATATCCGATTTCCTTATTTTGAAATATTTCATTTCTAAATCATACTTTTTGAAATACTGGTAATAACAAGCAAGAAAAAAGCAACCCCTGTGACAGGATTGCTTCTTTCTCTTTACTCGTTGTCTTGGATTATTTTCTGAATGACTTTCCATCCTAAGAAAAGGAACTGTTTCGATATCCAGATTATGTTACTTATGATAAACACGATACAAGTAATATTAAATATTGTTTGGTTTGCTAATAACTGCATGATATATTCATATTCCATTGTGGGGTACTCCCTTCATAAGAAATGACATCCCTTAGGATGCCATCTCCTTTTTCTCTTTTGATTCTGTCTGGGTTTCTGTGGTGGACTTCTTTTCTAAGGGTGCTACCTTCAGAGTGTTTCCCTCAACCTTTAAACCACCACTGATAATTCCCATCTCATACAATGCTTTGATTCTCTCTTCACTAAAACTCGTTCTCTCATATCGAGAAGAAATCACATCATATAACTGGATTCCCTTTTCCTTGTGAGTGCCTGTGACAATGTAAAACAGGTTTACTAAACTATCATTTTCGAACTTAGGAATCAGGGAATTGATGTGACTCTTTACCATCCAGTTTCTACAATAAAAATTTTCTGTATCTGGAACCAATTCCCCTGTTTCTTCGGATATTGCTAAACCATATACCTCTTCTTTTCCAGTGAGGATAAGATTTCTTAACTGCTTATCCGTGAACTCTACAATTTCTCCCTTAGGAAGTGAGTATGCTTCCCATCCTAACTGGCGTGCCCCTAAATACAACTCATTAACCACAATTAACTTTCTACACATAATTTCTACCTCTTCTTTCTGTACCCTCTGGTACTAAATATTTTGTTTTCGGAGGCTCTTTATTTTTCTTTGTCCTCCTTACATTTAATACCTTAACGCTGGGGAAATGGGGTGTCATTAGGGGGAGTAGCCAAAGATAATTACTGGGGGAAGTGATAGTGCACAGAAAAAGCAGGATGCGTATTTTTCACACCCTGCTTACTTTATTGATTTGGTTGGTTTTTTATATTGTTACTAGGCTTTCTTAATTTTCCCCTTTTCCCCTGTTTCCTTACTTCTTACCTAATCTTAAAAAAGACACAGAAACAAAATACCGGGTTACAAGAATTCATCGTTGCCTCAACAAACGTCTGGGTTCCGTGTCCGGCAATCTTATGGCAGCGGATCCGGCGGTCCTCCACCATGATGTATCCCGGACAGTGAAAGGTGGATTCCGGTGTTACCACACCCTCCTCCAGCCCTGCCGATGCCGTAATGACCTTGAAGGTGGAGCCCGGTTCATAGGTATCACTGATACAGCCGTTACGCCACATCTGATTCAGCAGCTCCTGTTTTTGTTCTTCACTCACTCCTTCTCCTGCCTCTCCCAGATCATACGGATGATTCAGATCGAATTCCGGGACATCCACCATCGCATAAAGCTCTCCGTTCCTGGGATTGATGACAATGATCGATACCCTTTCTGCTTCTTTGGTTTCCATCACCTGCCTGGCAAGCTGGGTCGCATAGCTCTGGATATTCCGGTCCATGCTGATATACAGATCCTTCCCCGGTATGGGCTCCACACGTTCTTCTCCCCCGGTTGCAAGCTCCACGCCCCTTGCATCGGTCACGGTAAGAATCGTCCCTTCTGTTCCCTTCAATACCTCCTCATATTTCACTTCCAGACCGATAATTCCCTGATTATCTCCGCCGGTAAAGCCCAGCACCTTGGAGGCCAGCGTATCATATGGATAATACCTCTTATAATCCTCATCCACCTTTACCCCGGCAAGATCATAGCTCCTGATCCGGTCTCCGGTTTCCTTTTCCACATTGCTTTTTATCTTTTCAATTGAGGAATACTTCTGTACCCGCTTACGGACATATTCCTCAGACAGGTCAAGCTCCCGGCTTAGTACCTCTACGATTTCATCCGGTTCCCTGATCTGGTTATGAATCACGGAGACCGTACAGACCGTTTTGTTATCTGCAAGCACCGTTCCATTGGCATCGAGAATCCTCCCTCTGGCAGCCTTGATCATTCGTTCCCTTTCATGTAATTGCTGCGCTTTTTCCATATAATATTCCGAACAATTCACCATGAGATAGCCAAGCCGCACCATAAGCATACACATAAGCACAACACACCCAAAGAAAAAGGTCACGATCTTTTTGCGGTGAAAGGTCTTATTTTTCTGCATAAAAAACCTCACAGAAAAGGTATTGTTATAATTTATTACCCTTCCTATGAGGTTATGCCTTTGTATTGCCAAATAGTCACCAGGCTTCTATTGCGTCCCTGCTGTGGTGTCCTGCCCGGTGTTCTCTGTTCCGGTTCTTTCTGTTCCGGTTCTTTCTGTTCCGGTATCTCCTGCTGTATCTTCCGTGGTATCCTCTCCGGTTTCACCCTCGGCTTCGCCGCCTTCAAAGCTTTCCCCGTACACTGCACCCGTTACCGGATCGACATAAGCGCCAGTATTCGGATCCACCGCATAACCGGTTGCCGGATCAATCGAGAAATCCTTCCACGGTTCATTCCGTGGCGTTTCTTCCGTGGTTCCATCCCCTTCTGCCGTGGTATCTCCGGTATTTTCTCCATCCTCTCCTTCGGCTGTCGTATCTTCTTCTGAAACAACCGGAGTCCGGATCTCAATCTGAAGCTGCTCCAATTCTTCCCGTTCCTTGTCGGTCAGTTCCTCTGTCATAAAAATACCAAGATAAGGAAGTGCCTCTGTAAGAATGCTCCGCACGATACGGGTTGCATACTTCGCATCGTCCTGTGTTGCCACGTTCGGACGATCCACAACCACATAAATCGCAATCTGCGGATTGTCTGCAGGAGCATATCCCATAAAGGAAACCACATACTGGTGGTTGCCTCGGGGAAGCGTTTCGGCAGTTCCTGTTTTACCACCGATCATGTAACCTGCCGGACGGGCAGTTTTACCGGTTCCGTATTCTCCGGTCACAACGGTATTACACATCTCACGGATCTTTTCCGAGGTTTCCTCAGAAACGGTCTGCTTCAGCACACGGGGTTCAATGTTCTGCACGGTTGCTCCCGACGGGCTGATAATCTTCTTAACCACATGCGGCTCATAATAATATCCACCGTTAATCAGGGAGCTGAATCCACTGATCATCTGAATCATGGTACAGTTATAGGACTGTCCGAAGCTGTTCGTCGCAAGATCCGCAGAGCCCATTGTATCACTGGTAAAAATAAGGCTTGCGGTACGTGCCTCTCCTGCCAGATCAATATTCGTTTTTAATCCCAGATTAAAAATATGCTGGAACTTCGTAAAGATATCTACGCCCATGGCCTTGGCAACATACATCATAACCACGTTGCAGGACCGCTCTATTCCTTCCGACACGGTAAGAAGTCCGTCACCGTAACGGTTATGACAGCGGATCTTGTGACCGCCAACTTCAAGAAGTCCCTCACAGTTATAGGTTTCATTTCCGGTAATTGCACCACTTTCAATCCCGGCCGCTACGGTAAAGGGCTTGGACACAGAGCCCGGTTCATACGTATCGTTAATACAGAAGTTCTTCCATAAGGCATTGAGGTTCTGGTAAAGCTGATCGCCCTCTAACGTTCCGACATTTTCTTCATTAATATATTCTTCGGTTTTCTCCCCGTTTTCATCAAGGAGCCGCATGCCAAGCAAAGCATCCGTGTTACGCACATCATTCAGGTTAAAGGTCGGATAGCTTGCCATGGCAAGAATCTCTCCATTATTGACATCCATAATGATGCAGCCTACATTATTCGCTCCATTTCCATCATGGGCGTTGTCCTTATATTCTTCGTTAAATTTCAGCAGATATTTCTCTACAATGCTCTGCAGGTTGGCATCAATTGTGGACTGCACGCTATTGCCGTCTACTGCCGCAATGGTTGTCCGTTCCACGTTCGCATCGGAATTCATATAACCGTATTCCCGTCCGGGAGTTCCGGTCAGCACATCGTTATAATACTCTTCGAGTCCATAGGATCCGATATTGTCGTTCGTCGTAAAACCAATGACATCACAGGCAAGGGTATTGCCCGGATACATTCTCTGATATTCTTCCTCAAACCAGACTCCCTGAACCAATGAATCTTCCGCATTCTGTAATTCCTTAAAGCCTTCAATCTGTTCATAGGTCTGACGTTTCGCCAGTACATAATAACGGGATGAATCACCGTTTTCTGCAATGTAGGACCGGACTGCCGACGTATCAATCCCGAACTCCTGCCGCAGGGCGTCCAGGGTCGGCTCCAGATATTCCTCCTTCTCTGATACCGCTACCGCATCCAGTATGACATTATAGACCTTCTCGCTCGAGGCCAGAATGCTTCCGTTCCGGTCAAGAATGGATCCTCTTTTGTACGGAATCGTCGTACTGTCATACTTCTGCTGCGACAGAATCTGCTTCTTGTAACGCTCTCCATTATCTCTGCTGATGGTAAATAACCGATAGGTTAAACCCACAAAAGCCAGCAGCACTATCATAAACAGCACTACCAGCTTCTTCTGCATTCTTACTGTAAATCGATTTCCTTTTGCCTGTCTTGCCAAATTCCTACCTCTTACGGCCTGCCGTCTGCTTCCACATCCTGTTATATGATCCGGAAGACTAGTTGGGGATTTCACCGGTCTGTCTCACATAATCACTGCTTTCTCCATTGAATGTGATGATCTGACCTTCCTGTGCATATCCCATCCCCAGTTCCTGAATGGCAATCCGTTTTACTTCATCCAGATTAATACTACTTGTTATTCTACTATAATTCTCGTCATTATCAAGTCTTAAATCGTTTAAAACCTTTTCCTGCCTGGAAATATTCTTAATGCTGTTCGTGATATCCGACTGCAATGACAGATACATGGTTAAAATCATTCCCGCAGCAACCATAGCGACTGCAAGAAACAATACATAGCCGATATTCATCCGGCGTGCTCTCGCACGGTTACGATGTGTCTGCTCGCTGACACGACGATGCGGCTGTTCAATCTGAGGCAGTACTTCAAGCCTTCTGGCTGTATTTCCCTGCACATAGATACTGTTCCGATATGCAGTTTTCCTGGTTGTTCTTGTATCAGCCCTCATAAGTTATGCCTCCATTCCCTAATTACACTTTTCAAATATTCGAAGCTTCGCGCTTTTGGCTCTGCTGTTTGACTCCATTTCTTCTTCACCCGGTAAAATCGGCTTCCCGGTGATCACCGTCCCCCTGCTCACCTTTCCGCATACACATACCGGAAAATTCGGTGGACAGGTACAGGGATTCGCTGCCTGACGGAATGCGGTTTTCACGATCCTGTCCTCTAAGGAATGAAAGGTAATAATACATAATCTCCCCCCCGGATTCAGAAGATCGATCAGTTCATTTAAGGAATCCTTCAGCACTTCCAGTTCATGATTGCATTCGATGCGGATTGCCTGGAAGGTACGCTTGGAAGGATGTCCCCCTTCTGCCCTCATCTTTGCAGGGATTGCTGCTTTAATGATTTCGTTCAGTTCTCCTGTTGTTTCGATTGGTTTCTGTTTCCTGGCTGCCACGATGTGCTTGGCGATGTTCTTTGCGAACTTGTCCTCCCCATAATCACGGATCACCCGAAACAGTTCCATCTCGCTGTATTCATTAACGATCTCTCTTGCCGAAAAGCTGCTCCGCTGATCCATCCGCATATCGAGCGGCGTATCATACCGGTAGGAAAATCCCCTCTCTTCATTATCAAGCTGATAAGAGGAAACTCCCAGATCCAGCAGCATTCCGTCAATTCCATCAATCTGTAGCTGCCTTAAAACAGCCGGTGTATTCCGGTAGTTGTCACGAACGATCGTCACATGCTCTTTAAATGGATCTAATCTCGCGGTAGCAGCCTCAATCGCTGCCTCATCCTGATCGATGCCGATGAGCCGTCCCTTACCGGTAAGTCTGCCTGCAACCACGCTGGCATGTCCTGCCCCGCCTAAGGTTCCATCCACATAAATTCCTTCCGGCTTGATGTTCAGGCCTTCGATTGATTCATTTAACAGCACTGACGTATGATTAAATTCCATTCGTTAACCCCTTTAGATTCCAATCCCAAGCTCAAACATATGATTGGAAATCTCATCCATATCCTCAAAGGAAACCGTTCCTTCCCAGCGTTCCCTGCTCCAGATTTCAATTCTGCTTCCTACACCGACTAAAACGGCGTCCTTCGTAATATCTGCAAACTCCCGTAAAACCGAAGGGATTAAAATTCGTCCCTGCTTGTCCACTTCCACGCTGGCTGCGCCTGCCAGGAAGTATCTGGTAAATTGTCTTACCTGTTTATCCATCATGGGTAGTGAGAGAAGCTTTTCTTCAAATTTCTTCCACTCTTCGTTGTCATACACAAACAGGCAGCCATCCATCCCCTTGGTCACTACAAATTCATCGCCTAAACTTTCACGGAATTTGGAAGGAATGATCAGTCTGCCTTTGGCATCAATTGTATGATTGTATTCACCCATAAACATTGATACAATTCACCACTTTCTACCACTTGGTTGACACTATCTACCACTTTCCACCACTTTTAGGTCTATTCTACCCTATTGAAGTAGGGATTGCAAGCATAAAAATAGCGCCCTGTGAGTCTCACAAGGCGCATAAATACGGGATTTTTCTTCAATTTTTGCTTATATTGTGTGGTGCATCGTCCCATCAACTAGATATAGTGTTTCAGGTCTGATCTTCCCCCACAAAATTTTTTTTCGTCTCTTCTTTCTTCTTTAAACAGATGCGAACCACCACACCACAGACCACGGAAAAGACCACCAGAACAATGGCAAGTACCTGGGAAACCGGTATCGTTGTTCCGTGAATATAAAGCTGGTCGGTACGGATTCCTTCGATCCATGCCCGGCCAAGTCCATAACCGCCAAGATAGATCAGGGCGATCTCTCCTTCGAACCTCTTATGCTTCCAGTAAATGAGCATAATCGCAAGAACCATCAGACACCAGAGACTTTCATACAGGTAGGTCGGATGCACCTGGATGTAGTTCGTTCCTTCTATAATATGATTCCGCAGATTTTCGGAAATATCCCCACTTCGCACCATTTCAATCGGAAGCCGCATGGCAAGCAGATTATCGGTATATTCACCGAATACCTCACGGTTAAAGAAATTTCCCCACCGGCCGATTGCCTGTCCGAGGATCAGTCCCGGCAATGCCGTATCCATGAGGCGTAAGGGATTAAGCTTCTTGATCTTACTGTATACAAAGACCGTAATAAAAGCCACAATCACGCCGCCATAAATGGCAAGTCCGCCTTCCCGCAGGTTCAGAATGCTTAACAGGTGATTCTTGTAATAATCCCACTGAAAGATCACATAATAGATTCGCGCTCCGATAATGGAAAAGATTACCGCATAGATTGCAAAATCAAAATAGGTATCCGGATTCTGTCCGGTCTTCTTTGCCACCCTCGCTACCATCAGGTACCCGCAGATCACTGCGACCGCAATACAAATTCCGTAAATGGCAATTGTAAAGTCTCCAAAAATGGTAAATCCCTTTGGCACATATTTCAGATCAATTCCCAGATTAGGGAATGCAATTTCCATCTGATCCATCATATTGTGTACACTCTCTTTCTTTCCATTCACATGCACATGTCTTAACCGTTCCTCCATATTATTCGGAACAAACATTTCTGCACGGTGGAACTGCTATTATACGTTGAATCGGAAGAGGATTACATCACCGTCTTTGACCACATAATCCTTACCTTCCATTCCGACAAGTCCTTTTTCTCTTGCGGCTGCAAGAGATCCCTGTTCCAAGAGATCCTTATAATTCACCACTTCGGCCTTAATAAATCCACGTTCAAAATCCGTATGGATTTTACCGGCTGCCTGTGGAGCCTTTGTTCCGATTTTAATGGTCCATGCTCGGGTTTCATCTTCTCCGGCCGTCAGGAAGCTCATCAGGCCTAATAAAGAATAGCTTGCACGAATCAGTTTCTCCAGACCGGATTCTTTTAATCCGAGATCCTCAAGGAACATTGCCTTTTCATCATCGTCCAGCTCTGCAATCTCCTGTTCGATCTGTGCACAGATTACAAACACTTCACTTCCGTCTTCCTTTGCAAATTCACGTACCTTCTGTACGCCCGGATTATTGGCACCGTCATCCGCCAGATCATCTTCTGCCACATTGGCCGCGTAGATGGTCGGTTTATAGGTAAGAAGATTAAGGCTCTTTAAGATCGCCTGCTTGTCTTCATCATCAGTCACATAACTCTTTGCCATCTTTCCTGATTCCAGATGTGCAATAAGCTCTTCCAAAAGCTCTGCCTCCTTGGCAAGGGACTTGTCCATTCTGGCTGCCTTACCGGTCTTTGCCATCCGGCGCTCCAGAATTTCCAGATCGGAGAAAATCAGTTCCAGATTAATAGTTTCAATATCACGGAGTGGATCAATGCTTCCGTCAACGTGCACCACATTCGGATCCTCAAAGCAGCGTACCACATGCACAATCGCATCCACCTCACGGATGTTGCTTAAGAACTGGTTACCAAGACCTTCCCCCTTGGAAGCGCCCTTTACAAGACCTGCAATATCCACAAATTCGATCACAGCAGGAGTTACCTTTTTGGAATGATACAGATCTCCCAAAAGCTTTAAACGCTCGTCCGGAACGGCTACCACACCCACATTGGGATCAATGGTACAGAACGGATAGTTTGCAGATTCCGCACCTGCCTTGGTCAGTGAATTGAATAATGTACTCTTTCCTACGTTGGGCAAGCCCACGATTCCTAATTTCATATTTATCTTATCTCCTTTAAAAGTATTGATTTTACAAGCTTTTCAAGCCTACGAATTATGCAGGTGTTACAATTGGTGTTACATTTTTATAATAAATATAAGGATTTTTATAGAATTATATAAATCGTTTTTTTGCTGTATGATATCCACACCCAGTTCTTTACCTTTTAAGTCTTTTCCCATAATAAGCCCCTTTCAAAAAAGAAGCCTAAATACAGTACGAAATATTATACCATAGATAAGCTTCTTTGTGTTGTATTTTTTTAGTCAAATTCTATGTGCGTGTACTTGTCCTTTAATTTAGCCGCTTCCTGAATAGTTAATGTAATTTTCTCGCTAATCGAAATTTCATATGCCATCTTTACTGCTCCTCTTCTTCAAACGGTATTTTCTCTTCTACGCTTGATCTCCAACATTCCTTATGACCTGAATGGAGCATTACACCAATAAACGTATTGCAGATTTACAACAGCAAATTATTCGTAACCGTTGGTATAATGTAGAACTTGAAAAGGCTGTTCATAATATTCACAACAAGCAGCAGGATTAAAATAAGCACCTTCAGAAAGATATGATTCTTTCCGTTGGTGCTTTGTTTATTAAACATTTTGCTTTACTAATTTTATATCATATCCTAGTGCATTTACCATATTGCAAAACAGCTTTAAAGATGGACTATGCTCATTCTTTTCCATTCGAGATATCGCTTGTTGCTTATTTCCAGTCAGTTCTGCTAACTTATTTTGAGAAATATTTTTTTCTTTTCGCAACTTGGTAACCTCCTGAATAAGTTCTTTTTCTCTTTCCGATGCAATTAACGTAGGTGCAGGCATATCTTCCTTTTCCACTAAAGGAATTTCCCCTTTATCAATGGCAACTGCTTCCAGTAATCCTTGCATAGTATCATCAAAGAATTTGCTCATGATTACACCTCCTTCAAAATTTTGATCATTGCCTTAAATGCTTTCTTTTCATCTTCGTTCAAATCATCTTTCTCATTTTTAGTATATACATTTATAAAATATATTATTTCTTTAATTTCAATATCTACATATATAACACGCGCTCCACCACGCTTGCCTTTTCCTTTATTTTCCATTGGAATACGGATTTTTCTTAATCCTCCCGTACCCTGAATAGCATCACCATCTTTGGGATTTTTTAACAGTACATTTTCCAGATTTCTTAAATCATCATCAGCTAATCCTAGTTCGTGCCATTTCTTTGTAAACATTGGTACTTCAATAAATGTTCGATTTATTATCTTTTGCCCTCTCTTTTTCAATTCAAATATACAACAAATTTGTTGTATTGTCAATACTATCTCACATAGATAGCCACAATCGAGTAGGAGGCGGTGACTAACCGCCGTCCTCTCACAGCACCGTACGTCAGACTGTCTAACGAAACCATTTTGAGGTGGCAAACTCGACGGTCTGACAAACGGATTTCCATATTTTCTTCAGTCTACTAAATAAAGGACTGTCCTAAAGTTCTTTTCGATGCTTTTTTTCTTTTCGATTATTCAAATCTGTTGACCAATTCCTGAGTTGAGAACATACTTAATAATCGCTTAAAATTATAAGCGATAAACATGGATGCTGCTTCAGCATCGACATTTTCTTTTTGACGTCTAAGAAAGAAGCTATATCCTAAAGTGCGTTTGATCGTTCCAAACGGATGCTCTACAATGCATCGTCTCTGTTTATAAACGTCATTGTTTTCCAATGTTGATTTGTGAACATCAGCAAGGATATTTTCATATTCCCAACGCTGAAGCGTCCTTCCGGTTTTGGATGATGTACAACTATTCTGATATTTACATGTAGAACAGGATGCACACTTATATTTTTTATATCTCAACCCATTTTTTGATGTGTTTTCAAAAAATGATAATCTCTCACCTGCCGGGCAGATATATGTATCATCTTCCGAGTTGTAGGTGAATTTTTCTTTACGAAATTCATTATTCTTTGTACTATTATTGGCTTTTGATTTTTTGATATATACAGTCATGCCGTCATCGATACAGTTTTTAATTTCAGTCGCATTATAATATCCGGTATCAGCGATGACCGTACACTCCTCGATGTCTAAGAGTTCTTTCGCATTCTTAGCCATGACATGAAGCTGATTTTGGTCATTGATATCATTTGTTGTAGATATATCTACGATAAAATGATTTTTTGAATCAACTACAGATTGTACATTGTAACAAATATCCAAAGAGCCATTATTTTTCATTCGCCGAGAATCAGGATCTGTAAGGCTCTTTTGCTCTAATCCATTTTCTGCAAGTTCTGTCTTTTGGCATAAGTATTCTTCTTTCAGTTTCTGATAGGTTTCCAGCTTGTCTTTATATTCAGGATCGACTGTATTCTCTTTTTCGATGGCCATAAGATACGAATTTATTTTTTCATCAGCATAAGCAATCTTTTTATCTAAACCGCTTTGGGTGATACAATTGTGTTTGCTGTTTTGAGCACGAATTTTAGTGCCATCAATTGCTATCAGCTTTCCATCGATCAAGCCCCATCCTTTAAGAAGAAGCGTCAATTGCTGCAACGTATTATGAAAAGCTTTTCTGTTTTCTTTTACGAACCCAGAAATAGTTCCATGATCTGGTGTTATTGCATTGATCAGCCACATGAGTTCAATGTTTCGTTTACACTCCATTTCCAAAGCTCTGCTCGATCGAATTTTATTCAAGTAGCCATAAACATGCAGTTTCAACAAATCAGAACGACGATATGGCGATTGCCCTCTATTAGTCCCGCTGTATTCTGTAAAACCCAGTTCGAGTAGATCTAATGAATTAACATAGGAATCAATTGCGCGGACTGAATTATCTTTATCAATCAAATCATCTAACGATGCTGTAATCATTCTGGATTGATTTCTATCTATTCTAACAATATATGCCATAATTAAGCCCCCAATTCCTATATCTTGTAACTCAATTATATCATAAATACCAATCGTTAGACAGTCTGACGTACCGTTCGGTATCTCTTGAGTTTTCGCAGGAACAACTTTGCATCCAGAAAGGCTTGTTTGCCATCAGTCATCACATTTTCATAAGTAACCGTAATCCACTTACACTTGGCAGAATCTATGGCATTGCACCGCATTAAGTCCGTGAGCCGATTAATGCTTTTTCGCACACTCTTTGGAGACTGGTATCGTCTTTCGGATTTTTTCTTCTGCTTTACCTCACCAGTACGAGTATCAAGGTAAGTATCTTTTGACAGATTACGGACTGTGCAGGTTTTATTATTTCCAGCCGTAAACTGGACAACTGAAGTGTTACCAGCAGTTTTCAATTTTACTTTGGTTAAATCATGTAGTTTCACGTCAACTTGATTCATTTTTCTTACACGCATAAAAACGCAGCTCTTTCGCAACAAAAAATTGTTTTGAAAGTAGTGCGTTAATATCAGCTTATTGGAACTAAATATTCATTTTTGATTTCGGATGTCCTTAAGTGCACCCAAATGGAAAATTTCGCCCTAGGGTCTTCAAATTAATCTACATGGATTACATCACCTTCGGCGAGAGCCATTCCGATTAATTTAATGACCGTGATTAATTTTTAGGTGGTTGGTGGCCTTAACATACATCAGCATATAATGGAATTTCCTCATTAAGAAATTTGTCAAATGTACAAGGAATTTCTAATACATCATTAGTTCCTATTTCAAACATCAAAATATTTCCATATGTACTTTTCCTTAAATCAATTCCAAAACAACGTCCAAGCCAATCATAACCAAAAATTTTAAACAAATTCTGGAATTCTGGATATGCTTCACTGACAATTTCTGTCCATTTCTTTACATTATCCTTTGAAAATGAATTAAACAGCCCATGTCCAAATCTTTTTCCACCTAATTGCATGATAAAATCATTATACAAATCTTCTGAGTACTCAATCACGATGTTCTCATTAAAAAACAACAAGAAATCTCTAATTATATCACTCTCCTTACTTTATCGTAAATTGTCCGAATACCGTTCCATCTGCTTAAAATAATATCACATATCTGCCATTTTCATCATATATTTTCGCCAACATTTTCCACTGCTGGCAGTTGGTACTCCATACCACTTTTTAACATTCCATATATAATACTGATTTACCTTCTTCTTTACGCTTCTCGTAATACGCACAAAAAGCTGGATGGGTGTACCCTTTGAGGATATCTGTATCATCTGAACCGCAAAAAAGTATATCGTCGCTTGCAATCTTCTATTACCTTGCTTGGTAGCCATATCCTTACCTTTACCGCTGGAGCGTTATGCAGATATCGGCATATGGCAGATCGAGGTTTTCTTCAAAACCTGTAAATCCATGCTGAACCTGATTGGAGAATGCCACAGCTTATCTTATGATGCACTGACAGCCCATGTGGCCATTGTGTTTACCAGATATATGTTACTTGCAATGGAGCAACGTCAAAATGAAGATCAGAGAACGCTTGGGAAGTTGTTCTTCCTTCTTGTCGATGAAATGGCAGATATTACTTTCAACAGATCACTTGGTATTCTGATGGCTGCCTTAATGGCAAGCCTTCAGGAAATCTTAAAGCTCAGTGACGAACAACTGACTGCTTTTACTGCTGATTTTGAAGCAAGATTACCAGAATATCTGCGCAATGCACTCCACCCAGAGATTGCAATGGCATAAATTACTATTTTGTTAGCTGAAATATTGAATTTTCAAGGTACGAACCCCATTTTAGGTATGGGAAGTCTTAGTATCTAATTTATAAGGTGTTACATATTAGTCACATTGAAATTGTAAATGTCCTCTCTTGGATTTTTAAATCCGCTAAACTCATCAACTTTTACAAGAGAAAATAAAAATCCTGAATTTGGATTAGGAAATCCTTTTTTTTCCTTTCTCAAAAAACCTTTTACTGATAATAAGTATTTTCCGGCAGGAACATCATATTTAAAATCTGAATATTGTATGTCACCATCCCCCGTCTTAAACGATATTGCTTCCCCACAAAATTCACCTTCATTGAATGTATAGAAGGAACCTATATCTGAAATCCAAAGTCCACCTTCTATTTTTAAATTAAATCCTTCAATCTCAAACTTTTGTTCCCACTCATCATTAAATGTATTATCATATCCTTCTAGTTTAATAAGATGTTGTCCCGAATTTATTTTCGAAATAGGAAACCAAATCCCTTCTTTTTGCATAGCTAAATATAATTTTTTATCCTTTTGAAATTTATGTAATAATTTTTTTGATCTAATTTTTTCTTTTTTCAAAAAATCTTGTAGAACTTCCATTGAAAATAAACAAATACCATAACTATATGTACTTAAAATCCTATCCATAGCACTTCTCCTTTTATATTAATAATTTACTTTTACAGAAGCTTTTTGTGCTTTTTGTGTTTCCTGTAATTCTCTTATTTTCCTCAATGCTTCCTATGGTGTCAAGTCGTTATAAATCTTAGAATTCTTGCTAAATGGAACCTTTAGATACCCCTTAACATCAATACTCTCATAAACTTTGTCTCCTAGCTCCCAAAAATCTTCCAGTGTTCCCATAAATTTGCTTCCGTGGAAAGGTACTCCTTGCTCAATAAGAAGACGATGAAGTTTTTGATGAAGCGCCCCCGAGGATGTCAAGTCATTGCTACAAAAAATATGCGGCTTTTTTACCACGAAAATGGCTTAAAACCGCATATTTCTGTATAGAGGACGTTATATAATTGTCACAAAGTAAGTGGGGAGGATGTTACGTCATTGTCACAAAATTCTTTCAGTATCATTCCCATCAATTCCTGTACAATGCTTTCTGATTTAATTCTTATCAGATTATCCCATGCGTCCACTTTGCCTAACAAATTCATTTTTTCTATCAAAATCAGATAAAAATCTGTATTCCCATAGCATCTATTTTCTGGCTTTGTTAGAATTACACTTACTTTTGCTCTCTGCAGTCTCTTTGTCCATTCCGCAACCAGAATCCCGAACTGTCACACAGACAACATTTTCTTTCACTTCCGATATAAAACATTAAACTACCTGGGAAAAATTGGAACTTCCTCTCCGTTTACATATGCCGCCATCTCATCTCTGATTAACACAATATCTCCAGACGGTTTTCATTTTTCATCTAATGCTGTAATAAACAATTTGCCATACTCCAGTCCTCTGTATATCTCTCTTTAAAGTATAGAAAATTAGTATTTAAATGTCTCTATTCTAAAACATCCCGGCATATTATATAAGACTGATACGATTTTTTCATCGCCGTTCTGTCTCTGCTCACATACCCATTTACCAACATGGAAAGTCCCTGCTTCTTTTGTGAGAAAGTCTACTCTCCTATGATCCCCGGGTTTCGTATGGAAACGGATACTGCACATCATTCCTATGATCAGAAACGTATTTTCATCCAGTTCAAAGACGACTCCTGCGGCTGCCGGTGCACCGTCTGTCCTCGGGAGATACTGTATTTCTATATCATAGTTCTTAAACTTCAGATAGCATCCCTGCTCTCCATCTGACTGTTTCAGAAAACACTTCATATGTTCTGTCCCACGGTATTTCAAGTACAGCGGTCTGATCTCTTCCAGTAGCCGGTACACCTCGCCCAATGTCTCTTTAGTCCCGCTCAGATTAAAGGAAAGCGGATCCAGTTTCAGAGCGTCTATCACTTCTGCCGAAAGATCCGAAGGCTGGTCTGCCCACAGATCTTCCACTCCAAAAGGCGCATAGCATAACGCATGAAAATGCAGGAATGCATAAAGGGCATAGGAAGCTGTAACTGCATCTTTCCGCACTTCGGGGATTAAAAGCGGATTATCCGGCCGGCTGTACGTCTTCATGATGTCAGAGACATATGGCACATAGATGTCCGGACCGATGGTAAAAAGTGAAGGCGCCGCTGCTTTCCATACCCACAGCATATCCTCTACCGGTCCTCCGGACGGATAGGAACCCGGATACCACGGAAACTGCTTCAGCCATACGTTCGTAAAGCAGGGAAGCGGACTCTGCGTTCTTCCAGAGACCGAACCAGAGCAGGATCAATTTCTTTTTATATTTGTCCGCCTGCTTTATAAGCGCATCCACAAGGGTGAAATCAAACTTTCCTTCTTCCGGCTCCAGCGTTTCCCAATACACCGGCACAATCAGCGTATTCAGATTACTCTGCTCCATCTTCTCCCAGATTTCTATTTCCATCCTTTCCGGATCATACGCAGCGGAATTATGTACCTCGCCTGCAAATGCCTGAAAGGGTTGACCGTCTACATATAATGTAGAAATTCCGTTGTCATTTCTTATCTCTGCCATGTGCTTCATTCCATTATTTTCCTTTCTTTAGAAAAGAATCTTAGTACGGGCAAGCCAAAGGCGTATTCCACTTATAAGCGCAGAAATCCCAACTGCGATCGCAAATGCTCCTGCCACGATATTCATGATTCCTGAACTTTTCACTGTATGATACATTTTTTCTTCCATATACCTACCTGTTTCATCTACATCCTATTATCACATTTACTCGTTACCCTAACCATCAATCTGCCAGCCTGATTCTCTTTATCATAATCAGCAGATGACGCACTGCCTGTTCCAATTCTTCTCTCGTCACTCTGCCTTCTTCGTATCCTTTTAATATCTGGCGGATTACCGGAGGACCGCCGGGCATTACGATATCGTTTCCTGCCGCAACAGCGTCCGCGCCGTCCACAACCATATCCATATCTCCCCAATCCGTTACAACAGCCCCTTCAAATCCCCATTCCTCACGCAGGATATGTGTGCACAGGTCATGGCTGCCGCCGGAAAATGACCCGTTGATCTTATTGAAGGAGGTCATGATGCATGCGATCCCGGCATCTTTGACTAACATCTCGAACGGCTTTAAATACTGTTCTCTAAGTGCCCTTTCTGTCAGGATTGAGTCCACTGCATCTACATTTTTCCCTGCATTTCCGCGGCGGAATGTCTCCTGCTCATTTGCCGCGAAGTGCTTCGGGCACACAATAACCGGACGGCTATTCTGTACGCCTTTTGTAATCTCGCAGGCGCAGACCCCTGTCAGGTACGGATCTTCAGAAAAATATTCAAAATTTCTTCCGCACAGCGGATTCCTGTGGAGATTCACAGCAGGAGCAAGCCAGACATTCACCTGCTGTTCTTCACATTCTTTCCCTACTGCATCTCCAAACATCTGCCACAGTTTTTTGTCAAAGGAGCACGCAATGAGCATCTCTGTTGGCCATGCAACACCGCCAATCCCGGCAGGGCCGTCTTTATAGAAAACGGACTTGATTCCTTTTTCCTCAATTGCCGGTGAAACATATCCCGGGTATCCTGTCGGATGGCTGTTTGTTGTCATAGGTTTTCCTTCATCATCAAAAATTGTAGATGGATCACTGCGGTCACCGACAGCTGCAAAGGGTGTGCCCGGTCCATAGCCCACACAGAGAGCGGCCAGTTCTTTAATCGACAATTCTGCCAGATTCCGTTCTTTTTCCCTTTCGGAAACGGTCGTTTCTGCTTTCGATATAGTCTCCTTGCCGCACTTTCTATTTTCCTGAACATCATGAACGTCCTCCGGTGTAACAAAAATTATGTTTTGGCCGGATACATCTTTGTTTTGTTCAGTTATATTCAAAACAGAAGCCATCTCTGCATCGTTTTCTTTTTGTGTCAGAAATTCAATCTTACCATTGTTGCACTCTGTAATATTAAGGCAGTTTGTACACTGTTCTGCAAGGATTGTTTTTTCTACGCAAATCAATCCTTTTACAAACGTATCTCTGGAAGAATTTCCCATCTTCAGGAGATAATCGCCTGACTCGATGACCCAAGCGGCTCTTTCCTCATCATAAACCGCCAGTTCTCTCCATGGGATCCAGATCTTAACCTGCTCTTTTTCACCCGGAGCGAGGTCAGACGTTTTCTCGAATCCTTTCAATTCCTGATAAGGACGCTCCACGCCCTCTGCTGGATATACCTTAGACAGATAAATCTGGATTACCTCTTTCCCCGACATTTCCCCAATATTTTTCACATCGGCTGTCACCAGAATACCGCCGTTTTGCTTCTTGACCAATGCATCGCTGATCGCAAATGCAGTGTAAGATAGTCCATAACCAAAGGGGTAAAGCACTTGTTTTCCGAATGTATCGAAATAACGATATCCCGTATATATATCTTCCCAATACACGGTTACCGGACTCTTCGTAAAACCTGTACTTCCGTTTTCTTCTGACGAAAGACCGTAACTCTCATAGTCCAGAATATTCTCCAGATGCTCCTTATCCCACGAGAAATGATCTGCCGACGGATAATCTTCATAGTGTTCCGCTATAGTCACCGCCAGTTTCCCGGAAGGATTAATCTCCCCTGTCAAAATACCAGCCAGCGCAGAAGCCCCTTCTTCCCCCGGGATTCCAATAAACAGAAGGCTTTTTATGCTCGCATATTTTTTCATCCACGACAGATCAATCAGTCCGTTTACATTCAGGACTATCACTACATTAGCAAAATGGGTACAAATATCCTTTAACAGGCTTTCTTCTGATCTGGTCAGGTAATAATCCTCCGGCAGATGACGGTCACACTCTTCTCCACCGGAGTTTCTGCCGATCACGAAGATTGCTGTGTCTGTTTTTTCCGCCGCCTGAAAGATAAGTGTCTCCGGCACATCATATTCATCAAGCGGAGCCTTGTATTTCCCAAATATTTCGTACATGATTCCGCTGTTTACCATTTCGCTGACCTTCGTCCAGTCAAACTCATCCTCTTCCGTTACCTGTTCTGCACTTGCTTTATACTCATAAAATTCTTTCAGCAGCGATTCAGGTTTTATCCCTCTCTTTTCACATTCTTCCAGAATTGTGCCGCACCCGGCTATATTAGCACCACCGGATCCATTTCCGGAATACAAAGTGCCTATCTGTGTCCTTCCGAAAAATGTAATCTCTTTCTTCTCTTTTAAAGGGAGTATATGATCCGCATTTTTAAGCAGAACAATCGATTCTTCTGCTATTTTTCTGGCAATCTTTTTTTTATCCATTTTTTATCCTCTCCTGTTTTCTCATTTCCTGCCGAACCTGACAGCCGACCTGCTGTATAAATCTAACGGATTTATAGTCTTACTTCCCGTGCTTTCGCATAAAATGCCCTTTCCATTCCATTGATCCATTTATCTTCTGTGATTCGGTATGTTCCTTTTAACCGGATATCCTCAGAAGAACTTCCAATTTCTGCATCTATATCCCCTTTTTCCACCTTCCAGCGCATCTGCCTGTCAAGAAATGCTGACTGATCCGCCTGCACTGTAAATGTGACCCGCACTTTTTCTTCCGGCTCCATATGGATCCGCTTAAATCCGGCAAGCTCTTTCACCGGACGTGTCATACTTGCGAATCTGTCCCTGAGATAAAGCTGTACTACCTCATCCCCGGCACAGTTTCCTGCATTCTTTACCACACAGCTAATCTGTACCGATTCTTCTGCTCCAATCTCTGCTGCCGATATATGAATTTCTGAATACTCAAACCGTGTATAAGACAATCCATGCCCGAAGCAATATCGCGGTGTATGGGGAAGATCCACATAGTTGACAAATCCGATACTCTCCTGCTGGTGCCATGCAGAACCGTTCGGGTGATTATAATAAATTGGAATCTGTCCGGCGTGATATGCCACGGATACCGGCAGCTTACCGCCCGGGTTATATGCACCCAGCAGGACATCCGCCACAGCCTGCGCTCCCGTTTCCGCTGGGTTCCAGGCTTCTATGATGGCATCCAGATATTGGTCTGCTGTGTCACTGGAGATTGGTCTTCCATCAAAATGAACCCCAATCAAAGGCTTACCACATGCAGCGGCAGCCTGAATAAATGCATCCTGACATTCCGGCAGATTGATGTCGGCAGCGTCCACACCTTCGCCCATGGTCGCCATAGAGCATGTGCCGTGCTTTCCTCCCAGAGTCAGGATCACAGCATCTGCTTCCCTGACTGCCTGCAGCGCTTCTTCAAATCTGCCCTGATCCTTTCCGGCAACCGGATACCCGTATGCATACAGAATCTCCGTGTCTGTCATCCGCTCCTTCAGTTCTTCTAACAGGCTTCTGCAGTCCGGCTTCTGCAGGCGCAGGATATCATCAAAAAGCTCCGCTTCGTCTGACTGGATCTTTGTACCTGGGACATAATTCACCGGCTCACCATTTGGCAGCATTGCTCCGCTGATCTGCCCGGACTCCGGGCTGCCCTCTACCCCTGCGATGGAGCTTGCGACAGCGTAGACCGACTCCATCATGCACAGATGGGTATATCCGCCGAAGAACTTTCGGGCACAGTCTGCATGAGGCCCGATCAGGGCAAGCTTCTTTATCTTACCTGACAAAGGAAGTATCCCGTTGTTTTTCAGGAGTACCATGGACTCTCTTGCTGACCGGAAAGATAACTCCGCCCCCTCTTTCTCTTCAAAAATCTTTTGACAGGACTCACCATCCATGGCGAACGGATGCTCAAACAGACCCATGCGGAACTTGGCTTCCAACACCCGCAGAACGGTCCGGTCCAACAGTTCTGTATCCGCCTGCCCGCTTCGGAACATTTCTTTGAGTTCTTCTCCATATCCGGTCGCTTTCGGCATCTCTATGTCCATCCCTGCTTCCATGGCAAGAAGCCCTGTTTCTCCGATAGTCTCCCCGATTCGCTGGACCTCGTGGGCATTGTTAATGCCGCCGTAGTCGCTGACACACAGACCGTCAAACCCCATCTTTTCTCTGAGAAGTTCCGTGAGCAGCCTGTGTGAAACGGAAGCCGGCTCGCCATCGATAGAATTATAACAGGGCATGACCCCTTTCAGCTCGGATTCAGAAATCGCAGACTGGAAAGGCTTGCCGTATATTTCTTCCATGAGCCGGGACGGCGTATCACTGTTCGTTCCGTGAATACCGCCCTGTGAATTGTGAAATCCGAGAAAATGCTTGGCGACACTTTCCGGTCTTCTTCCGCCTGCCTCTGTTGTCTGGATTCCTTTCGTATATGCCGCTCCCA
>OGNQ01000623.1_pt1 | contig 33324 bp, 10 predicted proteins | sample 1573481 | NCBI WGS metagenome assembly OGNQ01 (sample SAMEA2581920, study PRJEB24529) | metagenome | biome: Human gut stool | place: China | collected 2011 | reverse complement strand
GGCATAACATTTGGATGCCTAAAATTTATCCCCACTAAATTTCTACTGACCCAATTTCTACTGACCCCTTAAAGTTGGGTTAGGGGGACTACTTAAACGGATAAAATAAAAAAGTCCTGTAAATCAAAAGATTTACAGGACTCTGTTGCGGAGAGAGAGGGATTCGAACCCCCGGAGGTTTGACCCTCAACGGTTTTCAAGACCGCCGCAATCGACCACTCTGCCATCTCTCCGAAAATCCGTCCGGCTTTAGTCGGACGATTTTCTGTATTTCTTCCGCGGAGAGGACGAGATTCGAACTCGTGGTAGAGAATAACCCCTACGACAGTTTAGCAAACTGTTGGTTTCAGCCACTCACCCACCTCTCCAGTGGTTCGCTTTTGCGAGTGCAAAGATATATCAGATATTTCAGTCTGCCAAATTTTTTGGGATGTTTTTTTGCAGTTATTTTTCACAATATATGCAAGTCGTTGTCTGTCAGCGGTGGTTGCGGAACGTTGTGGTTGCGGAGTTTTGCAATGCGGCAAATTTTAAGTATGTTTGCATATGCATCTCGGCAGAGCAGGCCCAATCAAGTATGGATGCTTTGCGCTCGATTTGCACTGTCTTATGGTGAAAAATAAGGATATGGGAGAAACTGCGATATCATTGGTGGAGTTCAATCGGCGCATCGGCGGCTTGCTGCACGATGCGTCGGTGCAGCGGTGCTGGGTTGTGGCTGAGACAAGCGACGTGCGTCAGAGCGGCGGTCACTGCTATCTTGAGTTGGTGCAGAAGGATGCACAGACGGGGCAGACGCTTGCCCGTATGCGTGGCATTGTCTGGGCGAGTGTGTATGCCCGTCTGCGTTGTGAGTTTGAGAGAGCCACGGGGCAGCCGTTTGCGTCGGGAATGAATGTGATGGTTGAGGTCAGTGCCAATTTCCATGAGCAGTACGGGCTGTCGGTGGTGATAACCGGCATCAATCCCACTTATACGCTCGGCGACATGGCCCGTCAGCGACTGGAGATACTCAACCGGCTGAGGAGCGAGGGCATAATCGATATGAACAAGCAGTTGCCGTGGGCCGACGTCGCTCAGTGTGTCGCTGTGATTTCTGCCGCTGGCGCTGCTGGATATGGCGATTTTATGAATCAGCTTCACAACAACCCGTCGGGCATCAAGTTCTACACGTGTCTTTTCCCGGCGGTGATGCAGGGGCAGAGCACGGTGACGTCGGTCATCGCCGCTTTGGAGCGCATCAACGACTATGCCGATCTTTTCGACTGTGTGGTGATAATCCGTGGTGGCGGCTCGACGAGCGATTTGAATTCGTTCGACAACTATGACCTTGCTGCCAACGTAGCGCAGTTTCCGTTGCCGGTGATATGCGGCATCGGGCACGACCGCGACAATACGGTGGTCGACTCGGTGGCGTCGGTGAGGGTGAAGACGCCCACGGCTGCCGCAGAATGGCTGCTCGACCGAGCGCAGTCGGCTCTCGACCATGTCAACGCACTCACAGATATGGTGGTCGACTCTGCCACGCAGATGCTTTCGGGCGCGCGTCAGCAGCTGGCATATTTCACAAGCGGCATTCCGTTGATGGCTGATAATATTGTGGTGCGCCACCGCGCACGTCTGCAGCAGATTGCCGCGGCGATACCTGTTGTGGCGGCACGGCGCATCGACGGCGCGGGCAAGGATTTGGCGTTTGCCTCACAACGGGTGGCAATGGCGGCACGGCAGTGTGTGGCTAACGAGCGGCAGCGTGTGACGGGGCTTGAGAAGCAGGTCGAGCTGCTGTCGCCCGACCGCGTGTTGCGCCGTGGCTATTCGCTGACGCTTCGCGACGGACATGTGGTCACCTCTGCCTCGTCGCTCCGTGCCGGCGACAGTCTCGTCACCCGCTTTGCCGACGGCGAGCGAACGTCGGTGGTGGAGTGAGGTTCTTGAAGAAAAAAGTTGATTGTAAATGGATTAAATATAATGCTATGAAGCTTGAAAAAGGGATATATGAAAATTTGATAGACAGCAAATTGGCTGCCGACATAAAAGTTAGTGAAGAGAATGGTCTGATTTGCAGCAAAGATGCGATGGATGCTGCGGAATCGTCAAGGATGCTTGCAGAATATCTTGCGGAGGCAGTCAGAAGAAAATTGGATGACAGCGAAAAGTCGTTGGAGGATAAAAAAGATTTGGTTAATGCAATCCTTGATACGGAAATCTTTGCTGGCGACAAATCTGCGATTGTCGAGACCAATCTTCTTATCTTACGGAAGTCATGGACAGGCGGGAAGCGGCAGAGCGTAAAGCTGTCAAGAGGGAGGCGCTTCGGCCGCGCACGGGTTTCCGTGTCAGCAATCTTTTCACGGGAGGGCAATCGGCTGTGCAACTTGGACATGAGATTGTCAGAGACATTGCATCCGCCGACAGAATATGCATTATTGTGTCGTTTCTTAGATTGTCGGGTATAAGGATGCTGCTTGAAGATTTAAGGCGGTTTTGTGAGGTTGATGGACATAGACTGCAGATAATAACGACTACTTATTGTGGGATAACAGAGGCAAAGGCGGTGGAGCAACTGGCGTCATTGCCAAATACGGAGATAAGGATTTCCTATAACACCGAGATAGAGCGGTTGCATGCAAAGGCTTATATTTTTGTCAGAAATTCAGGCTTGAGCACGGCTTATATAGGGTCATCAAATCTCTCCAAGTCGGCTCAGACAGATGGCTTGGAGTGGAATCTAAGGGTGACGAATGTAGAAAATCCGCATATCATCAAATCTGCTCTTGCCACATTTGATATGTATTGGAACAGTGAAAATTTTGAGGATTTCGGAATTGGGGGGATTGAGAAATTCAACAGAGAGTTGAAGAGACAACGTGATGCCAAAGATCCGCAAAAGCAGTTTGAGATGTTTAATCGTTATCAAGTGCTTCCGCATCAGAAACAAATACTTGACCGACTGCAGGTGGAACGTGAGGAGAACGATATTTGGCGCAATCTGGTTGTTGCGGCTACGGGAACAGGAAAGACTGTAGTTGCGGCATTCGACTATAAGCGTTTCCACGAACACAACCGCAATAGAAGCCGATTGTTGTTTGTGGCTCATCGTAAAGAGATTTTGAAACAGTCGGAACGTACATTCCGGAGCGTGATGTGTGACCATAACTTCGGAGAACGATGGGGAGTATAAACCCGTCGCAGGTCTGGATCATTTGTTTATTTCGATAACAATGCTGAATAACCGGATGGACGACACGTTCAAAGAATTAGGCGCCGATTATTATGACTATATAGTTATTGACGAGGTGCATCATGCCGCGGCCGACAGTTATAAGAATATTATCTCGTTCTTTAAACCGAAAATTCTTCTTGGACTTACGGCTACACCGGAGAGAATGGATGGTCAAAGTTTGTTGCCGGATTTCGGAGGCAGGATAAGTGCTGAAATCCGTTTGCCACAGGCTCTTGACGAGGGCTTGCTGACACCGTTCCAATATTTCTGTATTTCGGACACTGTGGATTTGAGAGAAGATGGATGATGCGTGGCGACAAGCTGATTGTCGATAAGCTTAGCGACAAACTTTGTGACGGGGAGCGTGTAAACTTGATAGTTAAGACGCTGGGACGGTATTTGCTCGACGAACATAATTGCCGGGCATTGTGTTTCTGCTCCGACAAGAGGCATGCACAGTTCATGGCGGAGCGCTTCGCGGAAAATGGGCTGCGGTCGGGATGCCTGACATCGGATGTAAGTGCGGAAGAGCGGGTAAGGCTCAATTATGCCATACAAAAAGGTGAAATCAACTATCTGTTTGTGGTCGACATATTCAATGAGGGTGTTGATATCCCGGAAATCGACACTGTGCTGTTTCTGCGTCCAACCGACAGTTTGACGGTGTTTCTGCAGCAATTGGGACGAGGCTTGCGCTTGTGTGAGAGCAAGGACTGTCTGACGGTGTTCGACTTTGTCGCTCAAATGAACAGGCGTTATGATTTCTCTGAAAAATTCAGAGCTCTGTCGCTTCAAAAAAAGGCTGACGTTAAAAAACAGATTCAGGAAAACTTCCCGGATTTACCGCATGGCTGTGCTATTTTTATGGAGCGCAAAGCTCGGGAATACGTCTTGCAAAATATTCAGAAGGCAACGTTCCGTAAAAACATATTGATTGATATGTTGAGAAAGTGTGATGGCACACCGACTATATCTGAGTTTCTGAAGGACAATAGTTTTGATGTCCGAGTGCTGTATAATAAGAATTGCTGGACAAAAATTAAAAAGGAGGCGGGAAAATGCACTTATGACGAAGACCGTCTGACCAAATTGTTTGAAAAGGGGATAGGGCGATTGACGCATATTAACTCTGCTTCCCAAATCCGATTTATCCGTAGGTTCTTGAACGACGGCTGCAGCTGGCAGATGTCGGATAGAGAACGCTGTTTCGCCACGATGCTTTATTATGCGTTGTTTCAAGAACCTGTCAAGAATCTTGGATTCGGAAATATGCAGGAGGCGCTTGAGACGATAAGAAATTATCCGTTGTTCGTTCAAGAAATAAGGGAGCTGACCGACTATATTATGGAAAACCTTGAATTCCGGACATCTGTGCTCAGCGAAGCTTATCCATCAGCTCTTGAATTGCATGGTTGCTACAGCCGTGAGGAGATATTCATTATATTTGGCCTGCAGGATGAAAACAAGCAGAGGAAAGGTCATGTGGCAGGATTGCAATATGTGGAGGACTGCGATACGGAGTTGTTTTTTGTCACGCTCAACAAATCAGATAAAGATTTCTCGCCAACGACACAGTATGACGACTACTTTATCAGTGCCGACAGATTCCATTGGCAGTCGCAGAATCGGGATTCACATGGGAACAGTGGCGACCGTTATGTCCACAACAACGGACGGCGCTTTATGCTGTTTGTAAGGGAGAACAAGCGCGACGGTTTCGGCAACACTTCTCCGTATTACTGTATGGGCATGCTCGACTATCTTGACTCATATGGCGATTTCCCGATGAACATACGCTGGCAGTTGGAACAGCCAGCGTTGCCGCAATTCATCAAGGCTGTATAAGCAGTGCAATCTCTTGGGCGCATGGGGTTATCTGACGATGACTTTGGTGGTGCCGAAGATGTAGAGCCCGGGCTGGAAGTCGCTGTATGTGGCAATGCCGGGCTGCACGTCAAGGATGCGGTAGAGTTGACCCGCTACCGTTACCACATTCAGTCTTGTTGCCATCGTGCTCTCGATGCGCACGCGCTGGTTGCCGATTGCGCGGACGGTTATATGGTCTTCTGTCTGTGCGTCATCCTCGTTCTCTTCCATGTCGGGCATAATGTTGTCGGCATTCTGTTCGGCGATGTTGATCACCGAAGTGTAGTCGTAACGGGCGTTTGACCTCGTTGCCGTCGGCGACATATATGTGCGGAACGGCGTCACTGTCGACAGCGATGAAGCGTCGTCGAAAGCCGTACCGCTGTCGTTCATTCCATACACATTGCCGTTGCTCACATTGATGGCGGAGAAAGTGCCGAGATGAGAGTATTTTCCGCCTACCATAGTTGCCATGCCTTTTGTGACCGGGATGGTTATTGCGCCGTACGACGTGTCGCCGGTGTGGTTGTCGCCGTAGGCGTTGAATGTCACGGTCTGTGCGTCTTCCCAAGCCCCGAAAATATCGTTGTAGAACGCACTTGAGAGGTCGAACTCATAGTAGCGCGCACCAGGGAAGCGCACGATGTAGGGCACTTCGCCTGCAAGACGCAGGTAGTCGGGGTAATTGTGTGACGTCGCATAGTACGGGTTGGCATACTGGTTGTAGAGCTTGTCGGCGTAGTTGTCGACGAAGAACGTATTCGCGAAAGTATAGGAAACACCATTTGTCAAGGCATTGCCCGAAGCGTCGGTAGGGGAGAACAAGGCTGCGCCAGGACGCTGGAACACTGCCGACGGAACGTTGCCCTCTGAGGCAATCGATGTCAGTCCGCGTAGCCAATATTCATGGTGTAGCGAGTGGATGTTCTGACTTGGGTTGTCGGTTTCCGCGTCCGACGGCGAGCCGTAGAAATGCGTTATCTCTCCGTTGAGCGATGCGGCGACCTTGTCGACGGTGAACGGCAGGCAGATGCCTTCCCATGCGCCTTTGCTGTCCTCGGCATAGTGCAATGGCCGGCGCACATACCATGCGCGGTCGTTGACGTTGAAGGCGATGGGCACGCAGAGATTGTTGTTGTTGCAAGTCTCTCCATCTCCGTTCTCGTTGTCGGGAGTGCGCTCCACGAGGTGTAACAGAGAGGTGCTGTAGCCGTCGATGCCTTTTGTTATATGGTGTCCGCTTATCAAAGCCTCTCTTGTAGTCTCGTTGTAGTTGAGAGCTTTTTCCACCACGTCGTAAGCCTCGTTGCCTGTTGCCTCGTCATTATCGGCGGTGTAGACAAGGAGATTCTGCGTGATGCCTGCGTCCTCTTTCACAACGAAGTCGTTGAAACGGCTGGCGTTGTCGTCCATAGGAGGGTAGAAGATGCCACCGACTGTTTCCGTCGCTGCAGGAAGGTCGTGCAGGCAAGTGAAGTCGACAGCCGTGGTCGCGGAATCGTGCACGTAGGTGCTCATAGTGATTGAGCCATTGTTGTAGGCGTTGTAGTGGAACGCGTCGAGCGTCGTGTCGCCGTAGTAGGCTGCTGTGCGGTACACGCGGTTGCTCATATAGCTGTTCTGGTGCGAAGCGATATCGCGTGGGTAGTTGTCGGGGTTGTGCTGAAGCGACTGTCCCCAGAAGAGGAAGTCGTTCATAAGTTCAGTGCCGCTGTTGTTGGCGTTGAACAGAGGCGTGTAGACAACAGGCGTCGGGATGCTGCCGTCGGCGTTGTATTTTACGCGCGGCGCGTCGAGCGGGTGCGTCTTGTCGTGACGGGTCTCCACCTGTTCGTAGTTGGGGATGTCGCCACCCTTGCCGATACGCAGATATGTGATGCCGGTGTTGTTGCCGGTGATGGCATCCGTGCGGCACGCATACTGATAGTCGCCGTTGGCATAGTAGGCTGACACGTATTTCAGAATCTCATTGTCGGCGTCAGCCTCAGTGCTTGATGTTGTCGCCGCGTCGCGGTGGCGAGCGCGTAGATAGTACTCGTTGAGGTCGTATGCCACCCGTCCAAGTCGGAAATCCTCCGTGGTGTATCCCTCGTATGGAGAGCCATCCCAGCGATAGACAACAGGCGTCGATCCGCTTTTGCCCGATGCCGGCGCATACTCGAAGCAGCAGTGGTAGTTTCCGATTTTGCCGTCGGCAGTCAAGTTGGATATCCTGCCGGAAGCAAGTCCGAGGTTATAGATATTGCCAGAGCTTTCGATGTTGTTGAAAAGAGATTTTCCCGAAGGGATGCCGCTGATCACGTGACCGTCGCCATGCAGTATTCCCGCGAAGTCGGAAATGTAGTATCCGCCCTTGTCGGTTGCTTCCAGAGCAATGTCGTTCTGCAGGAAGAACTGAGCTTTTGCGCCATAGCGCGGAGCGTTGCTGTCAGTTCCGATAGAGTCGACGAAAGCGACAAATGCAGAGAGGTCGCTCTTGTCTGAAATGTAGATTCGCGGTTCCGGCAACGGGTCTGATTCCGTAGTGTCAAGGCTTTCCTCATTGACGCGGGTTATCGCCTCGGCAAGGTGCAGGTTTATTCCAGCCTTGTGGGGATCCATGCGGTGGTAGTTGTGCACGACAAACTTGTCGGCGTCGTGCATGTCCACCTCCAGGATGTCGTTGAGTCCCGTTATCGAGACGCCGAGTTGTATTCCGTAGCCGTTCATATAGTAATAAGCAGGGACGTCGAGAAGGTCGTCGGTCTTGTCGTAGTGACAGCCCGCAAACAGACCTTTGCCATTTTCATCGGCTTGGTTGAAAGTGTCGTAGCCTGTTGCCACGTTGTTGCTGATATTTTCTTTGGTCCACGGCGTGGTGTCTTTAAACTCCCACTTGCCGTCGGCTCCCATTTGCCGCTTTCCGATGCGCCAGTAGTAGCCGTTGACCGCAAACGACTGGTCTGCGCTGACCACGATGTTGTCTTTGGTAACGCGCACCATCTCGCCCGGCAGCGCGCAGTTTCCGATAGTGATTTGTCCGCTGACGGTTGGCCCCTGCACATATTCGATTGTCAGATATATTGTGTAGGTGTATTCGCGCTGAACGTAGTATATCGTAGGGTTGCTCTCGTCGATTGTGACGTCGGAGATGTTGTCCACCTTTTCATACGTTTTGTTGGCAGTGTCGTAGGTGAACAGGCTCTCGATCTTCACAAACTCTTCGGTCTGAGGTTGGTAGTAGGTGTTGTTGGCATCGAGGTTGCCCGATTCCACCAGCTCGTAGCCAGACTCGGTCTTCTTGTAGAATTTACCTGTGTTGGTGTATATCGGCTTGTTGTAGGTCTCACTGACATATTCCTCGTAGGCTGGCGCCTTCAGCACGAGCGTTGCCATACTCTTTCTGCCGAGGTGCTTGTCGAAGTAGTCGGGCTCAACGTAGTTTGTGTTGTCGACCATGTCCACCAGACGGAATGAGATCTTGGCATCCTCCTTCAGCCCTGCGGGCAGCGAGTTGTTGAAAAGGGTGGCTTCGTCGTCGCCCTTTTCTCTCATCGACAGCAGTGCGGCAAAGCCTTTCGACGCCTTGTCGGGATCGTCGATGGAGGTTGCGCCTGAGAAGTTGTTGCTCTCCGCGCCGCCGACATATAGTTTGTAGCCTCCGGCAACTGCGTCGGAATAGTATGTCTTGTCGGTTTCGTTGGTCTCGGTTCCTGTGAGATAGTTTCGATATTCCAGGTCGCTTGAGTATTGGCTCTTGTCGTCGGGATGGCCGCTGCGCATCTTCCAGTTGAAGATGCTTATAGGCTGGGTGCTCTTCAATCCGGCGAGAACGGTGAGTCCGTCCTTGTTGTCGCTGTCGAATTCGATCGGATTCTCTTTCGACGACTTGAACGTGTATCCGGAGATGTTGACATTGTAGTAATAATGGAATCCGGTGACATACCAATAGTGAACCTTCACGTCGTCGACCGTCTTGTCCGATCCGGGCGCGGTGATGGCATGGTATCCTGTCGGGAAACAGTCGTCGACGATGTATCGGCCCTTGTGGTATGGGAACACAAAGTTGCCGGTGGTCTCGAGGAAGTCCTCCTCGTGGGAGTCGCCGTCATGCCGCTTGTGATTGTTGTCGGCATACACATAGCCTCCGCCCTCATCCTCGCGTACGTTGATAAGGTTCATTTCCACAACGCCGTAGATTGGGCCGTACAATTTGTTTTCCACCACTTTTTTACGGTCGGAGTCGTATGTTTCATGACAAAGTTGAATCTTCATTGCGTATCCCGAAGCGATGCCGATCATGTTCATCGCCGTTCCGTCGTTTCGTTTCTGGAACTCTCCGAACGGATCCTCGGCGTTTTCCTTGTCCTTGTTGGCGTTATAGTCGTCGATGTAGTGCTGCTTGACGCCCTGGTACGACATACCGGCAAAGGCAGTGTTGTCGGTAGAGGCGGAGGCAAGCTGACCGTTGCGGTTGCGCCACATCCCGCTGTTGAAATCCACATTCGACGTGATTGCGCTTACATAGAGGATATTGTTTGAGAATCCCATGTAATTGCGGGCTTTCGTGCTGTATCTGAAGTCCGTGTTGTTGTCGGGCTTCGCTTCCAGATTCCCATTGCTGTCAAATCGGATGTCGTTTGCCACCATCTTGATTTCTCCGACACGGGCAATGGAGTAGGGTGTCTTGTTGACGTCGTTCACCGTATAGTCGCGGGCGCCGAGCAGAGAGAAGCAGTTGTCCTCCAAACGGATGATGTCGAGCCGCTGGAATGTGTTCAGAATCTTTGGATTGTCGATGGTGTGTCCGGCAAACCCATATCCCGTCAGGTCGGCGCTGCGGAATCCCTGGGCATACGACAGGTGTCCGTCGCCGAAGATGCCGCCCTCGCTGTCGTATTCGTAGAACTCATTTTCTCTGATTCCCTCAAGTCCCGACGGCGGAGTTGCGCCCGATTTGAAGAAATATTTGTCCTGCAGCGAAATGTAGCGGTATGAGTATATGCCGTTGGCGGCATCGGCGTCGCTGGCATAGTGCTTGTAGTAATAGCCGTATAGGTCGGTGTCGTCGGGCAGTTGCACCGGTCTGATGTCTTGGTGGGAGATGGTGATATGTTCACTGTCCTTGTTGTCGCCGACAAGTACAAGCGTGTTGCCGCAGAATCCAGCCGTAGAGCCGCCGGGCAACAAGTTAAGATCATCGCCGTTGCCGTTGGCGATTATGGCATAGTCGAGATTGTATTTGTCGGTTAGTTTCAGCACGGTTGTGTTGTTGGCTAATACCGAGCCTTGAGCCACCGAATATCCGCCGCCATAGACAGCCTCGTCAATGGTGATGTTGACGTTTTCCCAGCCCACCGACGGCGCGGCGGAAACTATCTTCTTGAAGTAGTGGGCGCGGTTTGCGTCGGTAATCGTGTCGCGCATGCCGTTGCCGTTGTCGATAGCCACGATGTCTTCGTAGACGCCCTGCGATATCCACTCGTCATTAAGCAGATATATGTGCTGCTTGATGGCAGGTGTCTTTTCCTTTCCGTTGTCGTTCTCAACTCCAAGATTCTTCCGGTCGGCGCGTTTAAGCTCATATCTGCCTCGGACATGGTTTTGGCGGTTGGTCGAGTAGTAGGTTGGATATCCCACAATCACCTGAGTGGAGCCATACACATAGCCCGAATACGAGCCGCCTGTGACGGCGCGGAATATGTGGCCGTTGAGCATCTTGATAGTCGAGTAGCCCACCACGTTGCCCTGCTGGCCTCCGCCGTAGATGAAGTTGGCAGAGACGCCCAGACCTTCCGGATTGCTGTCGGGGTCGACCACGCCGCAAGGCAGAAACTTGTTGCCGTCCATTTTTGGCTCGGAGCATTTCACCGATTCGCCGATTGTCACGTTTGCGATTCCGTATACGAAGCTTTCCATACCGTATCCGGCACCGTAAACGTTGAGTGCGGAATATTCGGCAGCCTTCACCAGCAGCTCGTTCGACTTCTCCAGTTTGTCCTTGTCCTTTCCAGCCAGCATGTCGCTCTGCAGGTTGATGAGGACGTCGCCGACGATTGTTCCGCTCTTGAAGCATCCGCCATACACATTTCCGCCGACGTATGCGCCGTTTTTCTCTTTAGGCATAAATTTGTTGCGGATGTTGAGTTTGATGAACGGATATTCAGAGTCGGCATCGCCGAGCAGATATCCGCCCCTGTGCTTGGCCTTGCCTTTGTAGTCGTAGTTGGTATTGTTGCATCCGCCCACAATCTTGTCGGTTATGGTCAGCCCTTCCGGAAATGTGTATTCAAGCACATTTCCTATTTTGCCGCTTGTCTTCGGCATAACGTTCATATTACCGCGGTTTCCTCCGCAACAGAACGTGCCGATGATGCAGTTTGTCAGTCCTTCTCCAGTCTCGCTGCCGTTCCATTTGAGCGAGCCTTGTATGTCGGTCTCCACCGGTTGGAAGTAGAGGTCGAGTAGGTGCGGATACACAATCGGACGTTTGCTTTTTTCCGTTGGTAGATACACTGTGTTGATGTTTGCGTTTTCGGAGTCGTTGATCCAGTCGATAGGCTCAGCAAGATCCAGCTCCTGGGTGTAGTCGTAGATGTCGCCGTTCAGCTTCTGGAACATATTCATGAAGTCGTTGTCCTCCGACGTCACAAACAGCTCCTCGCCGTTGCATCCCATGAACACGCCGCCGATACGTACGTGGCTTCCTATGTTGACGCTGATGTCGCCGACAGACTTGTCGGCATCTTCCGAAGCCCCGTAGGCAAGCATCTTCAGCACGGTTGCGGAGTTGCCGCCGCCATACACGTTTCCGTCGATGCGTACCGTGTCGGATGTAGACACACCATGGATGTTGATGCTCACTTTGTTGGTCAGCGGACGCCATGAGTTGATGTTCACCATCTTCACCGCGTCGCTTGTGGCTTTTAACTGCGTCATGTTCTCGCGCATAGGCACGGTGTAGACCAACGGCACCGTCTCGGAGTCGGGGTCGTTGGGATTGATGGGATAATACTCGTTGACCGTCACATTCTTGTTTCCGTTTCGGTCGGTGGCATACAGGTAGTTTCCGTTGCCTGCGCCATACACGTTGCCAAACAGATGGCCGCCGTAGATGTTGATGGTGGTTCCTGTGCCGCCGTTGTCCATGAAGTAGCCATTCTTGTTCAGTCCCACGTTGACATATCCCGACACGTCGTTGCCGCCATACACGTTGCCATGAATGAAAATGTCGGCATTGCTGTAGGTATGGGGACTTGTAGCCGGCTTGTTGTCGCCAATTCTCACAGTCGTGCTCTTAAGCACATCGCCCATAAATCCGCCTCCGAAAATGTCGTGGCAGTCGATGGCCTTCAGCTCCACGTCGGTTGAGTTGACTGAACTGTAGGTGCCTCCTCCGAACACACGACGGCAGAACACGCCACCGGAGCCCACGATGTGCGTGTCGCCGAACACTTTGCCTGAATATCCGCCACCGATGATGTCCATCACCGAGTAGCCGTTGAAAAAGTGCTTGTATTCCTCGCCTTTCACGATGTCGATGCCTTCGAGGATGCTTCCTCGTCCTTCCATTTCCACGTTTACATACGTGTCACCCATCACGATGGCATTCTCACCGAATCCTCCGCCGAACACGCTGAATTGTGGTGTGCCGATTTTTTCGTAGATTTCTTTCCACTCAATGCTTTCAAAGAAATTCTTGCCGGTGTCACGTCCAGCCACCATTTCTGTGCTGTTGTAAAGGAGTCCCTTTGTCATGGTGATATAGGAGTTGTTGCCCACAACGGATGCTATTTTTCCGCCTCCGTAGATATTGTGGTTCACTTTGAACTTACGTGCTTTAGGGTCGTACTGCGGAGAGTAAATCGTTCCGTCTACGATGCTGGCAGGACTCCATGTGCGTGCCTGCACGTTCCATAATGCATGTGCCTGCACTTTGCCTCCAAGAATCAGCAGGTTGGTGTTGCCGGTTACGTCGGCAGATGTCACCGCCACGCTTTCGCTGCCATTCTCAGTAACGGTTTCGACGCTTCCCAGACCACCTCCGTGAGCGCTTTTTCCTAACCATCCGTCGTAGATTGTCAGCAGGGTGTTGCCATACACAGTGCCGTTCTGGCAGCCGCCAAAGAAGTCTTCCATGAGAGTGGGGTAGGTATCGTTGTCAACATCGGGATGCACCATGTTGGCGTCATCGCTTGGAGAGAGATATTCTTTCGTTGTGTCGTCCCAATAGGGGTAGTGCATCACCGGGCGGTCGAGGATGAGACACGAGTTGCCGTAAACACCTCCGAGACTCTTGCTGTCGGCACACTCAGTGACAACACGCCCCCTGCCGCCAGCAAACACCTGCGACATCAATGATCCTCCACGGATGTTTACGAGAGTGGTGCGGTTTGTCGGGGATAGATAGTTGTCGCGGGTGAACACCGCAGCGTCGGCTTTTTTGCTGCCTACATTCGCCAAATCGCCGCCGCCGTAGACTCTGCCGAATATCAATGTGCGTTCAATCAGTCCGAGTCCATTACGGAATTTGTACATTTTGCCATAGATGTGCACTTCGGTTTTCTCTACATGCGCCATGTCCGGGAAATCGATGAAAACGCCGTTTCTTTTTACCGATTCCACACCGGAGCCTCCTCCGTAGACACTATGATTGACATCGCCTCCCTTGATGAAAACCATTGATTTGCCTTTTACCGAACCGAAGTCATAGCCGCTTCCGCTGGAGAAGTCGCCATAGGGCAGCGCTCCCAAACCAGCACCAAAGATGTCGTGGCAGCCAAGTTGACAGTCGGTTTCCACATAAGTGTCGCCCGTTACATATCCGGCATAGCCGCCGCCATGAATCTGAAGCAGCACGAGTCCGGGCACACCGATTTTCCATGCAAAGCGGCTGATATGATAGCGGCGGAATACGCCTGGATCGTTCTCGCCGCCATCATAGCTGCCGAAATAGAGTTTCTTGTCTTCTTTCGACAACTTGAGATAGTCGTCGTAGATATCTTTTTCAAGGTCGAGATATGTTTTATAGTCCTTGTTTTGATAGAGATAGCGGTATTTTATGCCGTCGATTGTTATTATGCCGTCGTCGTCAAGTTTTGCTCCAGGCTGCGCATAGACTTCGGTTTTTCCAACGGATGTGTTGACACCATACCCCGCGCCGAACAACGAGAACGAGGGGTGTTCAACGTGAATGCTGTTCAGGAACCAGCAGAGCCCCTGTACAGTGGTGTTTTCAAACATACTTATGGTTTTCCCCTTTGAGTCCTTTATGTCGTCGAGGGGGGAGTGGTTGATTATAACGACAGTCTTGCCAGTGTTGGCAACAGAGGCTGAGCCGACATGGCAAGCCCGGTTTCCTCCGCCGAAGATGTTGTAGGTGGTGGAGAAGGTGAATCTGTCCAGATCGAAGAATTTCTTGGTATTCTCATTGTTTCTGATTCGATTGATGGCCTCCTGCGCAAGCGGGTCGCCGATGTTGTCGAGCGACGGTGCTTCGTTGATAGCATAGGCAATCCGTCGGAATTCGTTATTGTCGTTGCAGATAGGGCTGCTGTCAGACTCGGCGTCCAGCCATGTGGTAATGTTGCCGTTGATGTCGGCTTTGCGGTTCCACATCCAAGAGCCTCCGTCAAATTGCACTTTCGTGTTGCCAAGAATATTGGCATAAGTGCCGGTGTCGGCTACGTCCTTCTTGCCAAGCACCTCGTCGACTGCAGTCAGCTCGTTGTCGATGTCAATGTCGCCGTATCCTCCGCCATATACATTGCCGCCCATCATTCCGCCCTCGATGTGCACAAAAGTGTTGCCGTCGACCGTTCCGTATTCGCAACCGCCGTAGATGTCGCCCCAAACGCATGGCACCACATTGTCGGTGCCGCTGTCAACGCCCGGATTGCTGTTGACGATATGCACAATGGTGTTGCCGTTGATGCGGCCGATGTTGTAGTATTGGTTGGCTTCAGCCTTTTTGCAGCCCACACCTCCGCCATACACGTTTCCAAAAATGTTGCCGCCGCGGATGTTGACAAACGAGCGGTAGCCATCAGCCTTGTAGCTTAAGAATGTGCCGTCGGCTTGGTTGAGCGTCGAAGCGCTTGTCAGCAAGTCGGGCGAGTAGTAGTCGGAAGGTTTCATCTCTTGGAAAATGCCCACATTGGCATTGTCGCCGCCGCCGTACACGTTGCCGTAGATGTTGGCGTCGTCGGCAACCTCCACCATGGTTGTGCCGATGACACGCGCCACGGTTATGAAGTGGGTTGAAGAGGCTGTCTCGGGCTCCAGTCCGGCACTTCCTCCAAACACGTCGCCATGGGTGAATGCTCCGCACATATATACCTCCGTGTTGCCGCCAATCTGACCTGTGGTGTTGTCCTCGGTTGACGCAATGTCGCCGAAGCCGCCGCCAAACACACGGCGGATAAACGTTTTTCCGTCGACAGTGACTTTGGTGTTGCCAGCCACAGTGCCGGCATATCCGCCGCCCAACACAGCCCATACGGTGAAGTTGGGCACTCCCATTGAATTGTCGAACGAAGGAGCATTTGGGTCAATATTGCCGTCGTGGCCAGGGCCGTTTTTGCCATAGTCGCCGTCAACGTTGACGGTTACATCGGTGCTGCCAACGGTCGTCAGCCGTCCGTATCCGCCGCCGAAGACACTGAAGTGAGGATTCTCGTTGTCGGTGTACGACTGTTTCCATTCGTCGGTTATCAGCAGTTCGTAAGGCGTCATGCCTTTCTGCATCATCACGGTGGCAAGGCCGGTGCCGTCGGCTGGGGCTGTTGTCACATTGCCGTCGGCATCTTTGTATGTGCCCACGTTGCAGGCAAGATTGCCGCCGCCATAGATGTTGTGGGGATTCAGGAACTTGCCGTCGGCATAGAATTTTGATTTTTCGTATACAGTGTCCTCCGTGGCAGGCTCGTCGCCGGCGTCGTCGATGTCGGGGTCCCAGATGTAGAATATGTTTTCAACCGGATCCCACATCTTGAACCATATCACATTAATCGAGAAGCTGTCGTCAATCGGACCGTGGCCTACGCTTTGTGTGCCGCCCTCATCCTGCGCCAGGGTCACGTTGGTGTTGCCGAGCACGTCGGCTGAAGTGACCGTGCCGTCGGTGATGTCGCCGTTTCCGCCTCCGAACACCTCTCCGGCGATATTTCCGGCATAAATGTTGACATACGTGTCGTTGGCAACTTGTGCAAGATTGCCTCCACCGAAAATGTCGCCGTAAATGAAAGGAGCCTGTTGTGTGCTGCCCGCGAACGACACGTTGGCGTTGCCGACAACCAGTCCTACCAGCTCAGGATGCTGTGTGCAGCCGTCGCCGTCGGCAAACGCTTGCGAGGCAGGGCGCAGACGGCGTCCGTTGCCGCCGGCAAACACAGAGCCGCGGATGTCGGCGCTGTCGCCGATGACAACGTTTGTGGCGTTGCCGTCAAACTCAACAATCGCCATGTCGCCTCCGCCATAGATGTTTTTGTAGAAAGTGCCGCCCATGATGTTCACGCTCGACTGTCCGTATATGCGTGCCATGTCGGAAAGCGTCTCTACGTTGGATGTGCCCATCTCCTTGGCGTCGGCCACACCGTATCCGCCGCCGAACACCGGACAGTGGAAAATGCCGCCATTGATGTTGAGCTCCACGTTGCCATAGGTCTTGCCAAGAGCTTTGTAGTCGCCGGAATTGCCGCCGTAGGGGTTCTGCGAATAGAAAAAGTCAGTGCCTCGTCCGCCGGCGAATACGCCGTTCTTGCAGTGAAACTCTCCACCGTTGATGGTGAGCGACGCCACAGTCGCTCCGGTTTTTCCGTACACGTTGCCACCGCAACTGTTTGGCGTGGCAGCCGTGCTCGACCACAAGCCTTTGCTCATGAATCCGCTTCCTCCGCCATAGATGCCGTCGATAGGTTCGGTTGTTGAACCGAACTCTCCACCGTTGATCACAATCTTGGTGTTGGTGTTGGTCGGGTCGACATAAGTGAACGACTCGAAATCATCGTTGTTGTAGCATCGATACGTCACCAGGCGGTCCTTTGCAACGGCATACGGACCGTAGAGCATAACGTCGCCCGAAGCATTCCAGTAGGCAATGCTTTTGTCGGGAGTGTGGCTGTCGGCATTGTCGTCGCCTTCGCCGATGCCGTTCATACCGCCTGCGCCAGCACCGTAGATTCCGCAGAAGATGTTGTCAGTCTTCGTGTTGCCGGCAGGCAGAATCTCGAATAAGCCGCCGTTGATGGTGATTGTGCTGTAGCCATAGAACGGGTTGTTGACAATCACGTTGCCGGTGTGTCCACGACCGGTGCTGCCGCCATACAGCTCGGTGACAATAACACGGTTGTCAATCCATTCGTCGTTGTTGTGTTTTGAAGACGCCGGGTCGAGCAAGATGTTTGCACGTCCCATATAGGTGTTGTTTGGCACGTAGTAGTCAGTGCCGTTGTAGGGGAGGATGAAGTCGCGCTGCGCACCCAGCGAACCGTTTACGACACGCGCCACCTTTCCGCTTCTGATTATTATGTCGACATCCGCATACATGGCACCCTCGTGGCTTCCGGCGAGAATGATACCGGCATCGTAGTCACTCTTGCGTTTGCTTGTCTCTCCCTTGATTTCCCTTTCCGGGTTGTGGGCGTCGTTCCATTTGCGGTCGATGTCCATCTCGATTGTGCACTTTATGGGCTGATTGGGAGTTCCCATCACTCCATTGTAGTCCTTCTCGGAGGATGTCTGACGTCCGCCCGCGCTGATTGCGGAGTATAACCCGGACTTGATGGATATTTTGAAACCCTCCTTGCCGTGAGGCATCGACTGCTCGAAAGCCTCGATTCTCTCTTTTCTGTCCAACGGATAGAAACGGCCGTCGTTGTTGAAACCGCCGAAGATGTGGAATGCAGTGGTCACAGCGCCGTCGATGGTTCCGTAGTTAGGCGAGTTCTGCCCGAAACCGGTCATCTGTATGCCTTCGCCCATCTCAAGGTTATTGTATTGGCAGTAGATGATTTTGTAGAAATCACCGCCGTTGTTTGTGACAGGGTCGTTGTTGAATGTGATATACTCAAATCGGGTGTCGCCCCATATCGGCAGACCTCTTTCAGCACCCGAAATCTCGATGGTGCCTTTGTAGTCGGTGCCGTTCCATTCGCCTGTGATGGTGGCGTTGCGGAAAAGAGGGGACTCTCCCTTTGCTTTAGTCCATTCGTCAAGCTTCAGCATATTTTTGCCTCTGTTGTTGCTGGTTATGTTGAAGCCCGTGTATTGATTGTTGGTCACGTCGGCACCGCTTGTTCCCATCAGCACGATGATGTTTTCGTCCCAAGTACCCGTCTTGGCGAGCTTGCTGTAGGCGCCTTTCCACGTCTTCATCGCCTGTGTCGGGGAGTAGCCCCACTCCTCGTCGTCGTTGTCATCGCCCTGCGCGTAGGTTGTGCCGTTGATGCTCACCGCCTCAGGACATAGGTACACCACGATTGTCACTTTGATGTTTTTGCGGAAAATGATGTTGCCACCGCTCTTTACGGTAACAGTACAGTTGAACTGGTCCTTGTTGGTGGCAGTTTCCGGACGTACAAATTCGTTGGACGTTTCCGACAGCAAGGTTCCTTTGTTGTACCATTTGTATGTGATGTCGAGACCAAGTTCGTCGTTTGTGAAATTCTCTTTCGTGTTGTTCGTCACATTTATGATGTATGTGCCGGGCTTGGTTTCGTAATCGAGTTCGGCAGTGATGCCGATAGCCTCGACGAGTACGGTGTTGGTGCGCTGGCTGCCGTCGACGGTCATGGCATAGACATACTGGGAGTATATCTGTCGCGGCAGGATGAACGGGTTGCAGGCGGAACTGTTCACCTTTTCACTCTCAGTGTTGTCGGTCGATGCATACCAGTTGTAGACATCGGAAGTGGTTTCTCCGTCTTCTGTTGTCACGGTGAGCACATCGCTTGTGCCGCGCTCAGCCTTCAGGGCAATCGAGCTGAAAGAAAACCGTTTGGAAGAGTTTGAATATGACCACGGCCTCTTGTCGAGGTTGTTTTGGGTGATGTACAGGTTGTTGAGGTTGGCAAACGCCTTTCCGAAAGGCTCGCCGGTGGAGGGGTCAGTAGTTGAGATTTCTTTTTCAACGCCGTATTGGTTATAGGCGTAGGTGTCGGCAGCCTTGTTGGCAGGAGTGTAGTACCATGTGTCCTTCACTTTGCTTGCAAAGTTGTCGGCGGCTATAAACGCCATCACGTTGGCTTTTTTGCACTGGGTGGTGTTGGCGCTTGTCTTCAAGCCTGCGCCGTGCACATAGATGTTTCTCGGCCATACGGCATAGCCTGTTTGGTTGGCAAGTTTGCTTGCCGCACCGAAACCGCATGAAATTGTCACTTGTCCTTCCACACCGTTGAGTGTAGCGTTCCGGAACACATCAATCTCCGTGTCTGCGGAAATGTTGAATATTCTCAGACTCACGAAGTTGTTCAGATAGCCGGCTATACCTCCAATTCTGAATTTTGTCTTTGTCGTGTAACTTTCGTTGTTGTCGGTGATTTTTGAGTTGCGGATTATGATGTTGCTGAGTTCTGCGTTTTGGGTCATGTCGGCAACCACAATACCCATCTTTACCGTGTAGTTGGCGTTGTTGAGAGGCGTGTGTGCCGCCTTCTTCTCTATTCTGGCATTGTCGATGATAAGGTTGGAGACAGACGCATACTCATTCTCGTTGTTGCCCTTGCCGTTGAGTCGGGAGAACAGACCCCACGAGGCTTCTTTTAGGTCGCTGAAAGTCCAGCTGATGAGCATGTTGCTGATGGAGCGTCCGTCGCCGTCAAACTTTCCGGCGAAGAAATGTCCGTCGGTAGCCTTCGCGATGCCTTGAGCCGTGCCGATAGGAGTCCACAATCCCTTGCTGAGGTCGATGTCCTTGGTGAGTTTGAAATACTTCTGAGAAAACATTTGTTGAGCTGCGCCATTGTTGACTTCATGCGCCAGCCTTGCCAATTCCATATCGTTGCTGATGAGGAAAGGCTTTTCCTTGGAGCCGTCGCCCTCGGAGCCGTCGGGATAGAGCTGGTAGCTGTCGGCATAGAAATGGTTGCCGTCGTAGTCCACGCCATAGGCTTTCGGCTCGATGCTGAAAGCGATGGTCTGCGGGGCATTGCCGGCAGACGTGATTGTCACCTCTCCGCTCCGAGTCTTGTTGGTCAGCGGCAGTGTGACAGTCTGTCCGCTGTCGGAAATGCCGTCGGTGACATTCTTGGAGTCCACTTTCCATGAGAAAGTGCTTCCAGCCGGGATGTCGGCGGAAACGATGGAATATGCGACAGTCCCGTTTTTGAAATCCCATGAGGCTTTGATGTCGTTGCTGCTTAATCCTTGAGCCATGGTCAGATTGACTCCGGCAATCATAAGCATGAGCAGAGAGAAAAAAACTCGTGATATTCTATGTGTTGAATGTTTTCTCATTTTTCAAACACTTTATTGTCGTTATCTATTGTTAGTCTATCAATAATTGACCCGTATAGGCATCCTCGTCGGCAAGCACATACAGGTAGCGTGGCTGTATGAGGATGCGTATTGGGTTTATCATCGCAGTCTTGCCTGTTGTGAGGCTGCTGAAATTATCCTTGTTGATGGTAATTCCGGATGTTACGTCCTTTCGGGTGACGATGGTGGAACCGTCCTCCGCTATGAATTCCACGTCGTATTTGACGTTGATGACAGGCAGGAATTTGGCATCGGGTATGGTGTAGATGTCGGCACCCCATTGCGTGTAGCCGGCAGATGTGACAATGACGGTCCGGGTGTTGTCGTCGTAGTCTGCGGAGCCGTAGCCTTTGTAGGCAATAGGGAATGGTGTCTCTACAAACGACTGACGTTTGATGTCGCTCCATGTTATTGCAGAGGCAGACCAACTTTTTGATGTTGTATTCCAGACGTAGGAACGCGATATTGTGCACGATGTGGAGAAGCTGCCTGAAAGCGTCACGCTCTTGATGCGGAAGTGGCGGATGGCGTTCATCTTGGTGCCGAGCATGAAGAGCAGCTTGTAGCCGGTGAGTGTCTGGTCGAATTTCAGACTGACCGTTCCGCCTCCGTTGCTATTGGAGATGGCTCCTTTGCTGCTCGGGATGGCGCAGATAATCGGCGCCGCCTTTGTGTCGTAGATTACCGGCACAGGGTCGCCGCCGTTGCTCATGGCGAACGGAAACGAGAGGGTATATGTATTGTTGGCGGTGCGCAAAAGCGTTGCTCCGTCGTTGTATGGCATATATGCGAAGAAGTCGAACGACGAAGCCTTGGTGTATTCAGTCCAGCGCTTCTTTGTCGCAGTGTCCCAGCCGTATGTCGCCACGTTGTAGGTGGCAGTTTCATTGTTGAATATGGTGTTTGCAGCCGACGCATAGCGTTTCGGCATGTCGTAGTATCCGAATGTGCCCATCGTTGCGGGATGGCGCGTAGGGTCGTAGGCCTCGTAGGGGTTGGCGCGTGTCGCTGTTTTTTGCGGTTGCGCCGAGAATGAGATGTATCCGTGGTTGTCGGCTTGCTGTATGGGCATGTCGGAACCCTCGCATGCAGAAAGCGTTGCGAGAAGCGCGATAGCGGTTATTTTTGAGATATGCTTCATTCTTGTAGTCAATTCTTTTTACCAGTCTTCAGTGCCTGAGCCGTTGTTTTTAATGTCGGCGCCGGGAAGCCATTGTTCCACCATCAAATCGTTGAAAGAGATGCTGTCGCCGGTGTCTGACAGTTTGAAAATGTAAGTGTATTGGCAGCCTGCTTTCCACTGCATGTATTGCGCCGGCACTGTAGCCGACACCGTTTTTCCGCCAATGTTGATGGTTATGGTGTATGCTCCCTGTTCGTAGGGGATGTTGGCGAGCGGCGGCACGTAGTACCATTTATTGTAGAGAGTAGGGTCTTTGAGGATGTGTATCTGGTCGCCAGCCTCCTCGTAGGGAGTGGTGAGGACCAGGAGTCCGGACGCATCAGCCGCTTCCGACTTCGACATCGTGAGAGTAGGATATGTGCCTGTCGGAATGCCGGTGAGCGGATAGGCGGCGTCGATGGTGCCGCGGAGAGGGGTGTCGGCTTTTGCCGGGGTGTCGATGAAACGGCTGTCGCGGAACTTTATGTCGCTTATCGCAACGTTGGTCGTTCCGTCAGGATAGGTGAAGCGGAAGCGCACCTTTGCGATTATCGGCGCGAAAGTCAGAGTGACGCACGACCCGTATGCCGGCGATGTCGACGAAGGGGAGGCAAGCCAAAGGCGGCTTGCGTATGGTGTTGAAGTAGCGGTTGCTGCTTCAGAATATTCAAAATTAAAAGACAAGGTAGCGGTAGCGTTGTCGCCCGAGCTGACCGAAGTCTTTACATCTGGATTGAAGGGACTGTATGCGAAAAAGCGGTAGCTCGTTGCCGAGTAGTCCCAATATTTTATTGTTTGCAGGGTGGCAGTTATAGGATTTTCAATGCCAGCATATTCCCAGTCGGCAGTGTTTGTCGTAGAGCTGCCGGCAGAGCCCTGATTGTATGACATTTTATATCCGTCCATCACAATTTGCGGCGATGACGGGTTCGGGGAGTTTGTTGTGGTTTTATATCCCCATGTGCGGAACGTCTGGAAGATAGTCTCGAGACCGTTGCCCGCTGCTTTTGTTTTTGCATCCTGCCAGTTGTTGTTTGTGCTGCTGAAGGCGATGCTTGTCTGTGTATTGTCCGGTTCGGGCACTATTGGTTCGTCCGGCTCGGATTGCGAGCAGGAGAATAGGGAAAGTCCCAACAGAGGAAATATTAGGATGCGATGTTTCTGCATGTCTTCTTGTTTTTTTTAAAGACGGGCGGGGGAGAAACCCCCGTCCGACATATAAATGTGTCCGAGGCGTGTGAAAACACACCTCAGACACAATGTTTTTAGTCAGAATCCAAGGCGTGGGCCATGGAGAAAGAATTAGTTTTTGACAACTTTGACAATCTTGTATGACTTTTTGGATCCATTGTCGTATTCAACAGCGTAGTATGTTTCTGTAGCCGGGGCCGGGTCGGTGACAACACCTTTCCACTTGAGAGCATTTACTTTGAGAGTGTAGCCTGGACCTGCCGGAACATCTGTTACGGTAGTGGCAACACCTGTTGCTGTTTCTGTCACAACCATCTTCTTGCCTGCGTAGTCGGTGACAGTCCAAGTCTTGGCAGTAGCATCGTTGTTTCCTTTCACGAGAGCGTTGGCAACGCTTGCCTCGTTGATAGTCTGAGTGGCACCGGCTTCGAGAGTTACGGTGTACAATTTCTGAGGAGCGACGGTTTTTGCAGCGGTTTCGCCTGCAGCAGGAACATATACTGTTGCATAGATGTCGGTGCCGTCAACATATTCTTTGCCGTTGGTAGTAACCTTGTTGTCCTTGTAGCCGTATGTAGTGATGCTGTTGTCAGAAACAGTGGTGATTGTTTCCTGGAGACCGTTTGCCTCATCGTCAACAACAACGGCGTCGAAAGAAATGGCAGTCAAACCAGTGCTTGTGCCGCCGGTAGAACCGTTGGTGTTCTGAGAAATCTTGAAGATGTAAGTGTAGGCATATCCAGACTTCCATTCAGTGTATTCGGCAGGAACGGTTGCAGTGGCACCCTTCACGTTGATAGTCTCGTTGGTACCGTCGACAGAAGTGAGCTTGTAGTCGATGCGCAGAGTGATGGCGCTTGCCGCACCTTCCGACGGAAGCACGTTCTGATAGCCGGCGCCGCAGTAAGAAGGATCCGCTGCATTCTGGCTGAGGTAAGTTTTACCTGCAGAAATCGTGCCTTCGGCCTGGTTGTTGTAGTTGACAGCGCCGAATCCTTTATGATTCAATACGCCAGTCTCACCTGCAGTTGTTGATGCAGTGAATTTTACGTGAGCCTTGTTGTAGTCTTTCTCAGCAGCGTGGTCGGTACCTGTTGTAGGGAAGTACACTGTCAATGTTCCGGAGTTGTTGAATTTTCCGATGAGTGTGCCTTCCGTGTTGTCGGTTGTGGTGCTATTTGCGTCGGTATAGAACTTCACGTCGCTGATCACATAACCTGGGACAGTCTCGAAGAGAGCCATGCGCACCTTGCTGGCAAGGTGGCGGAAGGACATTGATACAGAGGCATCGTTGTAGTTAGGCTCAGTAACAGTCTTCATGTCGGAAATGTAGCACTCGCTGAGAGTGTTTACGTTGCCGGTGAGAGTGTAGGCGTCAGTGGCGAGTTTGTCTTTGTCGACGTGTGTCGGAGTAGCATATTCTGACGCCGCACCCTTACCCATTGAGAATGCGATGAAATCGTAGGATTTGCAAGAGTGGTCCCAATACTTGATGGTCTGCTGCTCTGCTCCGCCCTGTGCGAGAGATGCGGCAGGTTTGGTTCCCTTTACCTTCATGTCCTGATTTACATACTCCCAACCAGCACGGTTTGACTCGGTAGAGTTCTTTGAATCTTTGTTGAAGTTCACATTGTAGTGGTCGAAAGCGTATACTTTGTTGTTGGCTGCGTCTGTCTCGCTGCCTTTGAAACCGACAACAACAAAGTTGTTGCCGAGGAGGCCTGCTGCAGTGGCGCCGGTTGATGGGTCACTGGCACGTGTGATTTTGCCTGTGTCGCCACCGAAGTTGATTGCGGAGGTGGCTCCATTTTGCTCATTTCCCTGAATTTCTCCCAAGAAATCGTCGCTTGAGCAGCTGGCGAGAGCCAATGCCGAAGCGGCTGCGATAAAATACTTGTTCATAAAATAAAAAAATTAAAATAGTTTGTATTGTTTATTATATATTAAATTTATTATTGATTACATGTCGAATATCCATTCTTTCTCTTCGTAGTCCTCCACCACGGCATCGAAGCCGGAGCCGCCGGAGCGGTTGGGTACCGGCACCTTGTCCATGTCGAGCTCCACCGTGATTACCCCTCCCCGGAACAGCCGTCGCGCTTGGTCGGTGACGTCGAACACGAACGTGGAGTCTTTGCCGTTGTAGAATTGCATTTTCACGTCAATATAGTGGCGGTTGTTAAGGTCGGCGTCCCTCACTTTCTGCAGCGATTCCAGATATGCTCGCGCGTCAAGCTTGCTCGGGTTTAGTTTCGGGATGCCGAAAGTAAGCACCTTTCCGCCTATCACGTCGACCTTGTCGCCGTTCTTGTCGGCAACGTCCTGCTTCATCCGCATGAAGAAGTTCATGGTGATGGCGTCAGTCCCCGTCACGCCTGTGTTGAGGTTTACGGAGCGAGCCATGCCGCTTAGATTGGCGTTCCCCTCTACGGCTGTCACCTTTCTGCCGTTGTGGTCGTTGTTGCGCAGAATCACTTGTACTAAATAGATGTAGGTCACTGGCTGCAGCTCCATCTCGAGCTGCCGTACCCAGCAGTTGCGGTTCTCGTCGAACGTGAATCCGTCCAGATTCTTGTTTATCTCAATTCCTCCACGGTATCCGGCAAACAGCTCCTCCGGCTGATAGAAGGAGCGCGTGAACTGCGGCGAGTTGTAGAGCGCCGGGTATATTGTCTGTCCGGTGTAAGCCGTGACGTGGTCGTAGGTGGTGTTCTCATCAATGCGCACACTCTGTACCCCGTCGGGAGTGTTGATGTTGTTATATGCAAGGATGTCCCAAAAACCGAAATCGTATTTGGCTTGGACGTGGTTGCCGACGATTGAGTGCCTGTAAGGGGCATTGTGGACACCGAACTGGACGTTGCCGGTGAAATAGCGGCGCACCTCGAAGGCGTCAGGCTCTGTGTAGCCGATAGTGCCAAACATTTCCTCGTCGGTGTTGTCCCATCCGTAGATCCACTCCGCTTGCCAGTCGTATTCGGTGTCGTACTTGAAAATGTAGTTCCAGATCACTTTCAGGTCGAGGTCGACGGTCGGTATCTCCATATCGATGTCGGCGCCGCCCTGGTGGAGATGGAGCTTAGGCTCGCGCACGCATCCCGTTGCGACAAGGCATAACAATGCAAAACACATGACGACAGCCTTGTTGCAGGCTTTGCGGCTTGCATCAAGGATGATTCGTGATATGAGTTTTGTTATATTGCGCATTGTTGCTATGTTTTGTCTAATAGTTGATTGTCGTTTCTCGGTTTCTGAAACTTACGCCTTTTTTGTTGTTGCGTCTGTAGAGCAGGTCGTAGCTGAGCGTTATCTCCACTCTGGTAGGGCCAAGCCACGAGAAGCGGTGCTGCCTCTTTTGGAAATCCTTGGCATCGCCGTACCACTTGTAGTAATATTGCTCTTTGTCGGTGTCGGGGTCTACGGGGCATTTCCACTGATAGGGGTCGTAGTTGGTGCTGAGATATCCAGCCTGCAGTCCGAACTCCAGCTTCCAATGTCCGGAGCGACCTAACGGGACAACATAGCCTATACCCAAACCAGCGCCCCAGCCTTCGCCTTCCCATCCGCGTTTCTCATCGAAGCAGATGTTGTATAGGTACGCGTGCGCGTATAGACTGAGGTATAAACCTCTGAAAGCCGCGCCTTCTCCCGGTTTGCGTTTGCGGATGTCGCCGCTGCGCAGATAGTAGCGGGTGTGCAGCTGATAGTTCCTAACCTGAAAATATTTATGCTCATCATAGTGCTGCCACCACGGGCAGTCGAAACTTGCACCGTAGGTGAAATGACCATGAAGCGGATAATATTCCAACGCAACGTTTGGAATAGGGCAGAAGCGGTCGTAACCTGGCATATAGGCGAAGTCGAACAGCACGTTTGTCTTCACGCTCAGCACCTCGCGACGTGGCAAAGCCGAGGCGGGTGTTGTCGCTGGGATGATGTATGCCGGTGTGATGTCGGCATTTTGGATGCGCAGATGGCAGTCGGCGACAGTTGCCGGAATGGTTGCTGCTATAGGTCGTGGAGCCAGGTCGTTGCTGTCGATGTTGGCAAGCCTTTTGTCAACGACAATTATTCTCACTGCGCGCAGTTTCGGGAAATATTCTTTCAGCAGGTAGCGCCATAGCTTGCCGCCGTCGTGCCGCTTCATAGCCGCCTTAAGACGTTGGGTGTCGTTGGCGTAGAGAGTGATTAAGGAGTCGACGTCATGGAATTTGGCGTCGTGTTTCAGCATCATCATGGTGTAGAGCAGGTCGTAGTCCTCAGCCACAACGTCGTATTGGATGTGGTCGGTGCCGATGCCGTAGCTTCGAAGCAGAGCGTCGACCGATGCGCGACGTTGGTTTGCCAGACGACGGTTGTTGTCGTATGGACCTTCTGGAGAAGCGGTGGCACGTCCGAAAACAATACCCCTATCTCCCAGCCTTTGAAGCTCTGGGATAAGCACATCGGTAATCCATTCTCTATCTTGGTCGCTGATGCTGATTCTGTTTACAACAAATTTTATTGGACGCGAATTTTGGATAAAGATGCTGTCGGCGGTTATTCCTTCAGCAGCCATATCCATTGCGAAACCAATAATTAGTGTAATTATCAGTTTGGTATATCTCACTCTTTTTTACCTGTCCTTTTAAACCTTTTTATGCCACAAACACTGATTAAAGTTGGGAAGTATGATGCTGTGACGTACCTATATTAATTGTTAATGTGTTGGTTAAAATCTAACCTGCTTTTAGTAGCGGATGCAAATTTACAAAGAATACAAATACGGGGGGGGGGGAAATCTAAATATTTTTTGTTGTTGATACTGTTATTTTATGTTAACGAAGCTTTGGCTTGGAGATATTCGGCGAAGATGCGGGCTGCGCTCTCCACCTTGGCAGCGCAAGGACGCGACCTGTAGTATTCGGCTGTGCGAGGCGATGCCTCGTAGGTCGACACTGCTTTGTCGTGGCCTTTCAGCCCGAGAATTTCGGCGCAGATGAGCGAGCCGTTTTGCTCGCGCGATTTCTCAAGAAGCTGCTGCACGACCTTGTAGCAAGCCGATTTGCCTTCGCGGTCGGCACCGTCGGTCTGACCGCAGTCGAGTCCCGCAAGCGACACGATGCCCGACACGGCGCCGCACATCATGCGAAGCCTCCCAACGCCGCCGCCGAAACCTGCGGCAATGCGTTTTGCGAGGTCGTCGCTGAGTCCGTAGATGTCGGCGAAAGCCGCCACCACTGATTGGCAGCAGCCATAGCCTTGCATAAAATTGTCGACAGCGCGCTGCACACGCTCTTCAAGTTCCGGTGATAAGGTAGTATAGTCCATAGTTATGAAAACAGTTCCATTTGCTCTGGAATGTTGGGGTTCGTGTGACTCTTTTCCGGTTCTTTATGATTCTCTATTTCGGGTTCTTCTGGCTCTTCGGCAACGATTGGAATTGCGTTTGTCGGCGGTGTGGGCATCAGCCAGTCGGAATATTCGGTTGTGTAGTCGATGGCAGATATTCCCGACAGCGGAGCCGCATGGTGTTGAGCCTTTTTCTTGGCTTTCTTTTCTGCCTTTTGGATTGAAATCTCGTTTTTTGCTGATTCCAGCTCGTCTTTCAGCGCCACAATCTGTTGGCGGAACTCCTGCTCCTTGTCGGCATAGTGCTTTTTGTTGCGTTCCAATTCCTTTTTCAACTGCTCGTAGACAGAAGAAATCTCGTCTTTCGTGCTGTTGAGGTCGTCGATTTGCAATTGTTTTTGCGACAGCTCATTGTTGAGTTTCTCCACGGTGTCTTCGAGCTTGGCGCGAGTGGCTTCGATTTCAGCCATCTTTGCGGTGTCGCCGGTCTCGTTAAGTTTCTCGTGCAAGGCATAGAGCTCGTCGTTCTGGCTTTGGATTGTGGACCGCATGCTTGCCAACTCATTGTTGCGCACGGCAAGTTCGTTTTGGAGCTTTTCCAGTTCCTCGCTGCTTGTCGCTGGGGCATTTTTCAGCGCTAACTTTTCATCTTCGGCTTCGGCGAGTTTGCGTTTTGTCTCTTCCAGCTCTAAGGTGGCCTGCGAGAGAGCCGTAATGCGTGCCGTCAGCGCTTCTGCTTCGGTTTTGGCGTTGCTTTTTATGGTCTCGAGTTCGGCGTTTAGACGCTCGATTTCCGCCTCCTTCTCGTTTGCGTCGTCGGGTTGTGATGACAATTCGGCAATGCGCGCCTCCTTCTTCGCCACGTCTGCTTTGGCGGCAAGGATTTGAGCCGCCGAGTCGGTGGCCTTGCGTTCGGCGTCGGCTTTGATTTCGGCAATTTCGTTTTGCAGATTCTCGTTTGCCGCGCGCAAGTCATCGTTGTCCTGTCGCAATGCCTGCAGCGCCTCATCGTTGACAGCCGCCACTTTGATTTTGTTCATCAGACTTTTGCATTCCAGCTGATACTGCTCGCGTTCAGCCTCCGCTGAGGCAGCGCGGTTTTCCAATGTCGATATGCGGTCGTTGAGCGTGGTTTTCTGCCTGTCAAGGCTTAGAATGCGGTTTCGCAGCTCTTCGTTTTTCGTCTTGTATTCGTTCATCTGCTTTGAAGCCTCCGACGATTTGTTGGCAAGGTCCATACGGTCTTTTTGCCATTGCTGGCGAGCGGCTTCCTCGGCCTCCTGCTTGATTTGCTGCAGGAAGTCGGTGAGCGTTGATCCGATGAGGCTTCTAACGTAGTTGGCTTGCGCGTCTTTGTCGATGCATTCGCGCACGTATTCCGGCAATGACGTGTTGAGCACAGAGGTTACCTTGTCGACCACTTCATCGCTTATGGCGTCTTCAACATCCTTCTGTGAGATTTTAGCCACTTCCGGAACAGGCGGTGGCAATGGCTTTTCGTTTTCTTTTTTGAACGGGTTGATGTAAGACGGCGAGTTTGTCTGCGATGAGTTCTCGTTGCCCATATCTTCTTTGTCGGGAAAACCCAACATTGCTTTTAGGTTGTTTATGATTGACATATGTTCAGTTATCTTCTGTTGTTGGTTTTACAATGATTCCTAATCCCGTCTTGCCGTTTATTCCGATTTGCAGCGGTCGGCTGAAACGCACGGAACGCAAATGGTCGGACTCGTAGATGGCAGGCATGTTGTCGAGATATTCAATGTCGCAGATGTCGCCGTTCTTGTCGTTTATGGTGAAATACCCGACGCCGAACGATGTGAGATTCTGAAAGAAATGCGTGCCCTGGCTTGGCTCTATGCGGTATCCCGGCAGTGCCGTTTCGGCAATCACGCGTGCGGCTGAGATGTGCGCCCATTTCACGGGGATGCCCAGTGCGGGGTCGCTTGAGCCCCATCGTCCGGGGCCTATCAGAATATATCCCGTGTCGGCTTCTACGTATGACTTGTTGAGCTTCTCTATCTCGCGTGCCACCATAGGGTTGTTGAACGAGGAGAAGTTCTGCGTCTTGACATACACCACGTCGGTGACACCGTCCATCATGCCGTGTCCGAGAGCGCTGGATGTCTTCATGATCAGCTGGCTGTCGGATGTCTGCATGATTTTCTCATCGAGCATTTCTTTGCGGTCGACAATCGGACGTATCTGCAACCAATATACGTTGCCTTTTGTCTCTCCGAGCTTGTCGATGCATCCGGCAAATTCGATTTCCACCGGACGACGCATCTCTTTTTCTCCTTCGGAAAGCATGAAGTCTACAATCTCAGCAAGCGGGAATGCTTTGTGTTGCAGCACGTTGGCGAATGTAACCACACGGCGTCCGTTGCCGTATTCGCTGTCGCGAATCACTTGGTCGTAGGGGTCGAAAGTCGACACCATATAGCGCAATGAGCCATTTTTTGCCGCGTCCTGCACACGTATTTTCTTTATGTTGAACCCGTCGTCGACCTTGAATCCGCCTTCAACGTCTTTAAGGTCGAGGGCGTAGAGTTGGGTCTGTGTGTCGCGCAGGGCAAGGTCGAGAGTGCTTGTTTGCAGCACTTTGTCGGGATGTCTTGGCGAAAAACGCAGTGCCAGACCTCCGTCAACGATGTATTTACCGAGTCCTACGGCAATTTCTGCCACTCCATCCTCGGGCATCTCGTCGTTGATGGGGTAATAGTTGAGCGAGCGGCCCACTCCTGCAAACGATGGGTAGTAGTATCCGTCGTGCTCCGCGCCAGCCACCTCTTGTATGATTATAGCCATCTTTTCTTGGTCGATAAGATTGCTTGTGGCGGTCATGTATGCTTTGCTGTCGGCATAGAACACTGACGCATAGACGCTTTTTATGGCGTCGCCGAGCAGATGCAGCATCTCCTCCTTGTTGTCGAGACGCGGCACCATATATGTGGAGTATATGCCGGCGAAGGGCTGATAATGCGAGTCTTCGAGAAGGCTTGAGCTGCGTATCGCCAACGGCTTGTCGATAACCTCAAACAAGGCAAGAAAGTCGTCTTTAAGCTGCGACGGCAGTTTTGCGTTTATGAAACAGCGCAGAATCTCCTCGTCGGGGGCGTCAGACAGGGCGATGGGATATAGGTTGTTTTCTTCCATGAATTGGTCGAAAATGTCGGTGCAGAGCACCACCGTTCGCGGAATTGACACTGTGACACCGTCAAAATTGTCGCATATCGGATATTTCTTTATGATAGAGTCGATGAAAGCCAGGCCGCGTCCCTTGCCGCCAAGTGAGCCTTGGCCGATGCGGGCGAAATTGGAGTAGTAGTCGAAGCGGTTTTTCTTGAAAATGGCAACGACTCCTTTGTTCTTCATCCTGCGGTATTTCACAATCAGGTTGAAGAAGAATTTCTTTACCTCTGCCGCCTCGCTGATTTCGCGGAAACGATGGGCTTGAATGATTTCGGCGATGGGAAACATCGCGCGCGAATACAGCCACCGCGAGATGTCGTTGCGTGAGGCGTGGTACAGCAGCGACTCGTCTGGAATTTTGAATAGGTTGTCCTGAAACTCTTTCAGGTCGGTTATGCGCATCACTTCCTCTCCGGTCTCGGGGTTGCGTATCACGAAATCACCGAAACCGAAATTGTCGGTAATGATGCGTCCAAGGTCGACAGGAAACTTCTTGGAATTCTTGTCGAGAAACGAGATGCCCATTTCTTTGGCGTAGACTGCATTCTCGGTCTCTGACGATTCCATAATGATGGGGACATAGGGGTCGATTTCCTTTATCTCTTTGGCAAGGCGGATGCCGGCGTGCTTGTCCTTCTCTCCGTCTCTGCTGAACGACACGTCGGTGATTACGCCGAGAATCTCGTTCTTGTACTTGTTGTACAAAGTCATCGCCTCCTCGTATGTGCGTGCCAAAATAACTTTTGGGCGTCCGCGCATACGGAGCATCTGCTCGTGCTCATTGAGCGCTTCGGTTGAGAAAATTAGCGATTGCTTCAGCAGAAACTTGTACAGGTGGGGCAACACTGATGAGTAGAAGCGCACGGAGTCTTCCACAAGCAGTATGGTTTGGATGCCAACTTCAAGAATGTCGTTGTCGCTGTTCATCTTGTCTTCCATCAATTTGATGATAGCAAGAAGCAGGTCGACGTTGCCGAGCCAGCTGAACACATAGTCGACGCCGGAGAAGTCTTCGTTGGCAAGACGCCGCGACACTTCGCGTGAGAATGGAGTCAATACGATAAACGGAATGTCGGGATAGCTTGTCTTGATGTTTTTGGCTTCGCGGAATGTGAGTCCGATATCGTTGCCAGGCATCGCGATGATTAAATCGAACGACTTGCTTCTTAAAAGATCGTGGGCGTCCTCGTAGCTGCTTGCCTGTGCCACGCGAGGGGGAGAACTCAGATTGAGCGATGTGTACTCAAAATACAGCTGCTCTTCGATGCGTCCGTCTTCCTCCATCATGAAGGCGTCATAGGGCGAGGCGATGAGAAGCACGTTGTAGATGCGGCGCTGCATCAAATCTTGAAAAGCAGTGTCGCGCAAGTAGAGTTGACTAAGTTTAGCCTCGTTCATTCGTTCTCGTTTTTCTATTCTTGTACAAATTTACGGAAATCTGACGTATTATAAGAATATTTTGCCATGAATGTTTATAAAAATATGTCTGCTCTTAAATATATAATAATGTGTGTAAATAATTGGGGCTTGTTTCTGTCGCAAAAGAAGGAAAACGTAGTGAAAAAAGTTTCCGAAATAAGTGACGGAGAATCAATGTGTTGTGAAAAAAGTTGAAAAAAGGGTAAAAAAGATGCTTAAAAGTTTGGCGGGAAAGGGAAAAGGCAGTACCTTTGCAACCGCAAAAGCGAAACAGACCGGTGGTCGTGAAGCTTTGGCGTGATGCCGGAGGGCGTCGGACCGGTGCGGACGCGGGGTTCTGGAAAAGAAACTTGAAAAAAAGTTCGCGAAAAATTTGGCGGTTAAAAATAAAGGCAGTACCTTTGTAACCGCTTTCCGAAAAGGAAACGGCGCAGAGAACATTGAAATGATGCGATAAAGAGACAAGACGAAGGAAGAGGGCGGAAGC
>OGNQ01000619.1_pt1 | contig 33456 bp, 28 predicted proteins | sample 1573481 | NCBI WGS metagenome assembly OGNQ01 (sample SAMEA2581920, study PRJEB24529) | metagenome | biome: Human gut stool | place: China | collected 2011 | reverse complement strand
CCAGAAATAAGTTCCCGGCAGCAATAGGCATTTTAACCGTCTCACCGAACTGCCCTGTGCTCTTTGTCTCCAACTTGATGGCTCTGCTTCCATCTATTCCATTCTCGATAGAAACCGTAGGGTATTCCTGCGGATTCCGGCCGACACCTGTCAAGGCAAACCCTGAATTTCCGGAAGCCCAAATATATTGTTTAAACAGGGCTGTGCCTTGTGTTTCCTCGAAAAACACCTGATATTTCCCCGTTTCATTCAGCTCGTAATGTTCAAAATCATATTGAAACGGCAAATCGAATGTATCGATAATCACCGAATATTCTTTATGCCAATTTCCATCCTGAGAAGTCACGGTAAATTTCCGGGTCTGTGAATAATCCATTACTTTGGAAGGATCAGGTGAAATACTCGCCCCTTCTGTCAAGGTCACTTGTAAAGCCAAATTCGTCAAATCGATTTTAGGATTGGCCTGGGCCAATACCTGAGCGTTGTTAATGATAATATTTCCTTTAATATTTGTTTCCGGTAATCCCTTTGCATTTAAAATCTTACATGCCGTAATATCTGCTTCTGCATTTAAAGGCTCGCTTTGAATACAAGCTCCCAATCCTCCAACCATCAACAGATACAAAAAACATTTTTTCATACTTCTCTTGCTTTAATTTCAATAAATCAGGCTACAAAGGTAGAATAAATTAGTCAAAGTCCATACAGCCGGTACAATTTATCGAGGATCTCAGCCTGTAACAAGCTATTCTTTTTTATCCAAAATGGTCGTCATTGCATCAATTCCGGAGTCGTATCTACCCATTTATATAATTTATCACCACGCCGGATTTTTCCAGGCACCTGAACCGAAAACAATATTCCTTTTTCCACCTTTTCCACTGGCTGTAAATCGACCCTTATCTCAGGTACTTTCATTTGAATCGTTCCGGTTGTAGGACCTTGTATCAATATTTCGTCCCCAACTTTCAAGTCGAAAGATTCCAGTTTAAACTCTGCGACCTGCAAATTGGTAAAATAATTGGTCACTTTGCCAAGCAGAATTTTCTTTTTCGTCGCTTTCGAGCCATATACCTCGCTCCATTCCCCTAAGCGTTGCCCCAAATAATATCCATTCCAGAATCCCCGATTGAATACGGTCTTCAGCCGTTCATCCCAAGCCTGCTTCTTCTCCTCGGTAAAAGTGCCCTCCAGATAAGAACAAATAGCTTCTTTGTAACATTCCACCACGGTACGTACATACTCAGGTCCTCGGGCACGCCCTTCGATCTTGAAGACACGCACGCCAGCCTCTATCATCTCATCCATAAAATGAATAGTTTTCAAATCTTTAGGAGACATGATGTATTTATTGTCCACCTCCAGTTCAATATCACTCTCTTTATCCTTCACATCGTATGCACGGCGACATATCTGCATACAAGCCCCCCGGTTAGCAGAAGCATTCATCTCATGCAAACTGAGATAACACTTGCCCGACACTGCCATACAGAGTGCCCCGTGGCAGAACATCTCAATACGGACCAATTCTCCATTCGGACCTTTAATTTGTTCCTTCTGGATAGTATCATAAATCACCCGCACCTGCTTCAAATTCAATTCACGTGCCAATACCACTACATCGGCAAAGCGAGCATAAAATTTCAACGCTCCGGCATTACTGATATTTAATTGGGTGGAAAGGTGTACTTCCTGCCCCACCTCGCAACAATAAGCCATTACCGCCACATCCGCAGCAATCACGGCACTGATGCCTGCCTCCTTAGCCGCATCCACAATGGTACGCATCAAAGCAATATCTTCATCATAAATAATGGTATTGATCGTAAGATAGCTCTTGATGCCATGTTTATCACAGATCTGTGCTATCTCGCGTAAATCATTGACAGTAAATGTACTGGCAGAACGTGCACGCATATTCAGACTCTCAATTCCGAAGTAAATAGAATCCGCACCTGCCTGTATGGCTGCCGCCAGCGACTCACGTGAACCTACAGGAGCCATTATTTCAAAGTCTTTTATAGAAGCTTTCATTATTCTTTTGATTAATATATGTGCAAAGGTAGGCTTTTTTCCGTATTTTTGCAGCCTGATTTCACCACAGATTACACAGATTCACACAGATTATAAATTAATACTCAAATGAATCTGACTTTTCTGTAACCCAAAGATAAACATACAACAATGAAGATTAGAAATATAGACCTGGGCAGATACCCTATTTTCCTGGCTCCGATGGAAGATGTAACAGACCCCGCTTTTCGCCTGATGTGCAAGAAGTTCGGTGCTGATATGGTATATACCGAATTTGTATCGGCAGATGCATTGATACGCTCGGTAGGTAAAACGATGCAGAAGCTGAATATCAACGATGAGGAACGCCCCGTAGCCATACAGATTTACGGCAGAGACACGGAAACAATGGTAGAAGCGGCGAAAATAGTGGAAGAGGCGCATCCTGACATCCTGGATATTAATTTTGGCTGTCCTGTAAAACGCGTTGCCGGTAAAGGAGCCGGTGCAGGTATGCTGCAAAATATCCCGCTGATGTTGGAAATTACCCGTGCTGTTGTGGACACTGTAAAAATTCCCGTTACTGTAAAAACACGTCTAGGCTGGGACAATGAGCATAAAATTATAGTAGATTTGGCAGAACAATTACAAGATTGCGGCATTGAAGCACTGACCATTCATGGACGCACCCGTGCACAAATGTACACTGGTGAAGCGGACTGGAGTTTAATAGGTGAAGTAAAAAAGAATCCTCGTATGCATATACCTATCATTGGAAACGGGGATATAACTACGCCACAACGTGCCAAAGAGTGTTTTGACCAGTATGGAGTAGACGCTATTATGATTGGCCGAGCCAGCTTTGGACGCCCGTGGATATTCAAGGAAGTAAAACATTATATAGAAACCGGTAAGGAACTCCCTGCCCTTTCTTTTGAGTGGCGGCTGAATGTACTCCGTCAGGAAGTGTTGGACAGTGTGAATCTGCTTGACGAACGCCGCGGTATTCTTCATGTACGCCGCCATCTGGCTGCTTCTCCCTTATTTAAAGGCATCCCCAACTTTAAAGAGACACGTATCGCCATGCTCCGTGCCGAAACCGTGAAAGAACTTTTCAGTATCTTGGATTATATCAGGGGGAATTACGGAATGAATTCTTAATGCTACAATGTGCTAATATGCTAATGTGCCAATTGCCATGCGGAATACAGCACAGCCAATTGGCACATTAATATATTGTAGCATTAACACATTATCTATTCCATTTTACGCAAACCTCTTTTGGGAGAGAAATCAATATCTTTAGGATTGCCTTTATAAGCCACCTCACCACTACTGGATGCTTTCGCAGTCAGCGAACCGGTCACATAACATTCCACATCACCAGAGGAAGTGGCACTGGCAGTTACATTGACCGCCTTCATACCTTTTGCCTTTACATCCCCACTACTACTGGCTCTGTAAGAAGCGTTCTCACAAATACCTGCCAAAATCACATCTCCGGAAGAGCTGGCATCAGCAGATACATCAGCAGCGTTCAGATTCTTGACAGATACATCACCCGAGCTACTGGCATCAGCAGAGAAATTCGTACAAGATACCTTTTCCAGAATCACATCACCCGAACTATTAGCGGTAGCCGCAAAATCATCACAAGAAATAGTGCTTCCTGTTACATCACCGCTACTGCTAGCCTTAACAGTAACTTTCCCACTCGTTTTCAGTCCATTCTTTATAATAATATCACCGGAACTGGAAGCTTTCAAGCTGTTCACAGCCGGAGCAGAAACTCTTACTTCCTTTTTATGTTTTCCGTTTATTGAAAAATTGTTTCTTGGTGATTTAAAACCAACCTTAAGTACTCCACCCTCTACACGGACATCAATATAGTCCACCAAATTGTCCGGAGCATATATTTCCACATTCTGCCCACCGGAACTTTGAGTATAGATTACATCCACCGAAGAACTGGTAGAGATAGCATTAAAACTACCCACATTCACTTTTTTGGTAACATAGTTCTTACTAGGAGTTATTCTCTCTGCACATGCTGTGGCAGACACTAACATAAGGGTCACCGCCATTAAAGTTGATACTAATTTTCTCATACTATTTTTGTTTTATTCATTAGACGTTATTTCTATGCCAAACGTTGCAACGTTTAGCCATTATTTTTAAAGCAATATTCATGCCAGCAACATTTATCACTGAAAATCAACAAGGTATAAACAAAACAGGGTGTCCGAAAATGGACACCCTGTACGCTTTTATATACTTTTTAAAACTATTTCAGCACAAGTTGGAAGACTACAGAAGCAAACCAACGCTTATACATATAAGTAGCCACAATATAAATACATACCGCCGAAATCCAGCCGGCAATAACATCCACCAAATAATGCGCCTGAATATAGACCGTAGCACAGCATAGAAGTACGTAGAACGGTGCCAAGAAATAACATAGTTTCTTATTAACGCGATAGGCCATAATCATCACAATGGTAGATATACCGACATGCGAACTAGGAAAAGCAGCAGTAGGGCGTTCCCCCACTTCCTGTGAGGCCTCTACCAAATTAAAGAAGAAACCATGATCAAAACCGGGACCGGGCAGCAGAATATCATTATTATTGAAATAATCACCGATAGCAGGGAAATGCTGCGCCATCACATTGTCCATTCCGATAGCAGGGAAATAGAATTGCGGACCGGCAACCGGAACCAATATATAAATAAGATAATAGATAAAAAACGAAGTGACCAGCACAAAAGAAACCTTTTCAAACCACTCAAAACGAAACAAGAAATAATAAATAGTCACAATCCCAATCATTGGATAATAAGCGAAATACCCCATATTAAATGGTTCACTGAACCACATGGAAGGAAAATGTTCACTAAATTCTACTGAAGGCTGGCAACGGAACAAAAACTGCTCCGCCGAAGCGAAGAAGTTATCCAGATTGGGAAAAAGACGATTAAATTCAAAGGTATCGGGATACCAATACGCTAAAAATGCCATCTGCACAGCCATTCGTATAAATGCCGTAAGTTTACACGGATACTTGCGATACAAATATATTAATGCAAACGTAATGGCCACAATGCCTGCACGCTCCAAAAGCATAATTACAGGGTGGTCCATACGAGGAAATAATATTAAAACCATTATGGTCGTGAGGGCATTATATATCAGACTAATGCTCTCAACGGCAAACAATCCTTTCACACTGTCTACCCGTTTGAATAAATTTAAAGCCATCCTTCTTTCTTATACCATGCAATGATTTCCTTTACTCCCTTGTCTAAAGGGTACTCAGGACGATATCCCAGTTCTTCCACCAAGGGTGAAATATCGCATTGCCAATTACGTTGTTTCATTATTTTATATTTGTCAGCATTCAGCGTACTTACCTTTCCCAGGCAACGCGCTGAAAATTCAGCGAGCAAAGATACAACTTTTAAAATAAATAATGGGCATTTAATGTGTATAACCCACGGATTACCAAGTTCTTTTTGTATCAAATCAGAAAAAGTACGGCTGGAATAGACATTTCCGTCACTAACAAAATAGGCGCGCTGCCGCACTCCATGTTCTATTGCCAAATAAACAGCTTGTACCAAATCCCTCACATAAATAAAAGTAAGATCCTGTCTTTTAAAACCAGGAGCAAAGTCTATATGCTGCTTGATAGACTTCGCCATCAGAAAATAATCGCGTTCACGAGGACCATAAACTCCAGTAGGACGGAAAATCACTGTCGGAAAATCATTCAATGATTGCAGGTAATGTTCCGACTTTAGCTTACTGACCCCATATGCCGTATTGGGCATTGCCGTATCACGCTCACTGATGGGTGCATAATTATCTTCATGAATAGGACCGAAAATACTAAGTGAACTGATATAGACAAATTGCCGGGGAACCATGTCCAAGGTTCTCAAAGCTTCTACAAAATTACGGGTATAGACATAATTGCCTTTGTCAAATTCGTCCTTATGGCGGCATTTAGTTACACCGGCACAATGAATGATATAATCCCATCCCCCATGCAATTGTTTATGAACAGCCAATTGCTCCGTCAATCTTCCGGGATGAGCAAAATCCAATTCGGCAAATTGAATGCGAGGATCTTTCAAATAGGTACGACTACTGCTTTTACGTACACCAGCCCATACCTGCATCTCTCTCTCCAATCCTCCTTCCACCAGGAAACTGCCAATAAATCCGCTTGCTCCGGTTACCAATACTTTCTTTAAGCAGCAAGTGTTCTTTTGTGCAAATTCTTCGTTATTCATTCTTCGTATGTTATTTCACCGGTTCCACATGAATACCCACATGAGTATCCTCTCCAAACTTTTCTTTCAATCTATGTTCAATACCAGTTGCCGTCTCGTGCGCTTTATGCAGAGAAATGTTCCCATCCATGCGTATATGAATCTCTATAGCATAATTGTTTCCGATGCGCCGTGTGCGTAAATGATGCGGTTCGCTGACTCCACCAAAAGATAACACAATTCCTTCTATCTCACGTTCCACACTATCCGGCAAAGACTTTTCCAGCAATTCATCCAGGCAAGGAACCAGCAGCCTGATGGAAACCCGCATAATAAAGAAACTGACTGTCACAGCGGCAATAGGATCGAGTACCGCCCAATGAGGACCAAGTAAAATCGCTCCGCCAATACCGGCAGCCGTACCAATGGATGATAATGCATCACTCCTATGATGCCACGCATTCGCCACAACAGCCTGTGAGTGGCATCTTTTCCCCACTCTGACTGTATATTGATAAAGTATTTCCTTCAACAGAATAGAAATAATGGCAGCAGCCAATGCCAACATTCCCGGTTGACGAAGTTCCCCACCTCGTAGGAAAACCAATATATCTGTTGCTCCATTCCACAATATTCCAAATCCTACCCCCAATAATGCCATACCAATGAAAGCAGTAGCCAATGTTTCATATTTCCCATGACCATAATCATGGCTCTTGTCCACTGGTTTATTGGATATACGTACAAAAAGAATCACTACTACGTCCGTAATGAAGTCAGATAGAGAATGAACTGCATCTGCCAACATAGCAGCACTATGCCCTGCAATTCCGGCAAGGAATTTAAAAATAACCAGCAAGAAATTAACGAAACTCCCCACTAATGTAACTCTATAAATTTCTTTTTCCCTGATTTTCTTATCAAGTTCAGTCATAACAATTGTTTTAGAACGGACAAAGATAGCACGTTTCATTTAGATTCAACCAAATTTAATGTATCTATTGAACCGCTATTCCAATTATTTTGTTTACTTTGTAGCACATAATACATAAATATATCCCCTTATGGCTAAAAAGAAAGAAAAAAAAGCAGGGAAACGCATGAAAAAAAGCGAAATGTCTGAACGACTGATAAGCTTATTCCACACAAAACCGAACGAAACATTCAGTCTGAAACAATTATCAAGCAGTCTGAACCTTACTACACATCCTCTTAAAATGCTTTGTGCCGACATCATTACTGAAATGATTGAGGATGATTTTCTGCAAGAAGTAGAAAAAGGACACTACAAGCTGAACGACCACGGCCTGATTATGACTGGCGTCTTTCAGCGTAAAAGCAACGGCAAGAACTCCTTCATCCCCGATGATGGTGGAGAAACCATTTTCATAGCCGAACGTAATTCGGCACATGCCATGAATAATGACAAAGTAAAAATAGCCCTCTTTGCCAAACGTAAGAACCGGAACCCGGAAGGTGAAGTGATAGAGATTCTGGAACGTGCCAACGATACTTTTGTCGGCACACTGAAAGTAGAGAAATTCTACGCCTTTCTGCTGACCGAGAACCGCACTCTGGCAAATGATATTTTTATCCCGAAAGATAAGCTGAAAGGTGGAAAGAATGGGGACAAAGCAGTCGTGAAAATTGTAGAATGGCCCGAAGAGGCAAAAAACCCGATAGGACAAGTCATTGATATTTTGGGAAAAGCAGGAGAAAACACAACTGAAATGCATGCCATTCTGGCCGAATTCGGCTTACCTTACGTATATCCCAAGAATGTAGAAACCGCTGCCGAAAAGATTCCGGCAGAGATTTCCGAGACGGACTATGCAGAACGTGAAGATTTCCGCAATGTAACAACTTTCACCATTGACCCTAAAGATGCAAAGGACTTTGATGACGCGCTCTCCATCCGTCTCATCAAACCGGGACTATGGGAAGTAGGCGTACACATTGCCGATGTTACTCATTATGTAAAAGAAGGAGGCGTTATCGACAAAGAAGCTGAAAAACGCGCTACTTCCGTTTATCTGGTAGACCGTACCATCCCCATGTTGCCCGAACGGCTGTGTAACTTCATCTGTTCCCTCCGCCCCGACGAAGAGAAACTGGCATTCTCCGTCATTTTCAATATGAATGAAAAGGGAGAGGTGAAAGACTCGCGCATCGTGCACACCATTATAAAGAGCGACCGCCGTTTCACCTATGAGGAGGCGCAAAAAGTGATTGAAACGGGTGAAGGCGACTACAAAGAAGAAATTCTGGAACTGAACAAACTGGCACAAATCCTGCGTAAACAAAGATTGGCTGCCGGTGCTATTGACTTTGACCGCGTAGAAGTGAAATTTGAGATAGACGAAACCGGCAAACCGCTCAGTGTCTACTTCAAAGAATCCAAAGAGGCCAATAAGTTGATAGAGGAATTTATGTTGTTGGCCAACCGCACGGTTGCCGAAAAAATCGGTAAAGTACCTAAAAACAAGAAAGCCAAAGTATTCCCTTATCGTATCCACGACCTTCCGGACCCCGATAAACTGGAGAACTTGAATTGGTTTATCAATCGCTTCGGATATAAGATACGTACATCGGGTAGCAAAACTGAGATATCCAAATCCATCAATCGTTTACTGGACGACATAAAGAACAAGAAAGAACAAAATCTGGTGGAAACCGTATCCTTGCGTGCCATGCAAAAGGCCCGTTATTCCACACATAATATTGGCCACTATGGTCTGGCATTTGACTATTATACTCACTTTACCTCACCTATCCGCCGTTTTCCGGATATGATGGTTCATCGTCTGCTCACCCGCTATCTGGCAGGAGGACGTACGGTACAGGAAGCGAAATACGAAGAATTGTGTGACCATAGCTCTGAAATGGAACAAATCGCCGCCAATGCGGAACGTGCCTCTGTAAAATACAAACAAGTAGAGTTTATGGGTGAACGTTTGGGCATGGAGTTCGATGGAGTCATTTCCGGAGTTACCGAATGGGGACTTTATGTGGAACTGAACGAAAACAAGTGCGAAGGTATGATTCCCATGCGTGACCTTGGTGATGACTATTATGATTTCGATGAAAAGAACTATTGTCTGACGGGACGCCGGCATCACAAAAAATTCAGTTTGGGAGATCCGGTTACCATTAAAGTGGCCCGCGCCAATCTGGAGAAAAAGCAACTTGATTTCGCTTTGGTCGAGAAATAAAGATTAACATCCTGTTGTAGGGGCAGACTGGTTCTTCCCCTACAACAAGACAATAGTTTCATTTACTTCACTCTTCTATTCAACTGATTATTCGCTTTATCCGGCTTCGATTTGCCGATCCGTTTACCACCGGACTTCTTTTTAGTTTCCTGTTTTGCCTTAAAAGCAAATGGATTTTTCTTATTTACCATAAATATTCCCTTTTTTCTGCAAAAATAAAGGATTAACATCAATATTCATTCTATTTATTGGCAATAATATAGAATTTACTTACTTTTGTCCTTCTAAAGCATTCAGTTCATGACTACATTCAATTACACGAACATATTAACGCAGGCAGTAGATGAATTATCTGAAAGCCAGTCCTATAAAGGATTATTCCACCAACACAAAGATGGAGATCCTTTACCATCTGCCAAATCCCTATACAAGATAGTAGAATTGGCACGCGCCATTATCTTCCCCGGCTACTTTGGTAATTCCACCGTTAACAGCCATACCATCAACTACCATATCGGTGTAAATGTAGAAACCCTGTTCGGTCTGCTGACCGAACAAATTCTGGCAGGACTTTGCTTCGGACAGGAAAACAGTAAAAATGCAACCGATGACAATGAACCGTGCAGAGAAACAGCCTCTTTGCTGGCAGCTCGTTTCATCAGTAAACTGCCCGAACTCCGCCGCATTCTGGCTACCGATGTAGAAGCCGCATATTATGGTGATCCCGCCGCCACATGCTTTGGTGAAATCATCAGTTGCTATCCGGCTATCCGCGCTATCAGCAATTACCGCATCGCACATGAGCTGTTAATACTGGGTGTACCTTTAATCCCCCGCTTCATTACAGAAATGGCACATTCGGAAACCGGTATCGATATTCATCCGGGGGCACAAATAGGACACCATTTCACTATCGACCACGGTACAGGTGTAGTAATCGGAGCGACCAGCATCATCGGAAATAATGTGAAACTCTATCAAGGGGTAACATTAGGAGCTAAAAGCTTTCCGCTAGACAATAATGGAAATCCCATTAAAGGCATTCCACGCCATCCTATTTTAGAAGACGATGTCATTGTATATTCCAATGCAACCATTTTAGGGCGTGTTACTATTGGCAAGGGTGCTACCGTAGGAGGTAATATTTGGGTAACAGAAAATGTACCTGCCGGATCACGTATCGTACAGCGAAAAAACAAAGACGAATAAATCCCCTTTGCCATCATAGAAATGCTGACATCACAAAATGGTCTAAAAAGTAGTATGGCAGCAAACTTTTTAATAAAACAGTAACTTCCTGTACACCTTCTTGTAACAGATAAACAAGATATTTGCAGTACGATAAAAAAGGAGGTATATATGGAACTTAAAAGCAATGAATATCAGATAGAATGTACACCCTACGGGGAATATTACGCCTTTTTAACAGACTACCACCAATGCTGCACTTACGGCGAAACTGCCGAAGAAGCATTGGAAACCCTGTCAGATATCGCCGATGAGTTTTTCTGCGAAATAAACGAAGTCTATCTGGCAGAAGAATTCGCATAAAAGTCACTCAACCTATTAATCATAGAATTTCTCTTACAGAAACCATACCTGTGTGATACAGATATGGTTTCATTTTGTCCTAAGCATGCCCCATACGGTAGAGACTGTACCCCAAATAAGCCAAATACAAACAAGAGACCAGTATCATTAAAGCACAAACCACATATCCCTTACGTTTCTCATCCGTCAATTCCATTTTCATTCTGATTTCTATTTAAGTTTCTTGATTCAGCAAAAATGGCAAATTCCTGTGTAGAATTTATTTCTATAGGATAACAATTACATTGCCGGATACATATTTTGTCAATTTATTCCACAGATATACCCAATTCCGTTTTCAAAGAATTTTTATAATCAAAGGTAAATAAAGACCCCGGCAAGGAGCGTGGACGCCCCGATTTCATCCTCTTTTTTGCTTCATCAAACAGATTAATTCTCTAAATAATTGATTAGCAAACAGAAAATCATTAAATTTGTCCCATCAATTGAAATTACGTAATTATCATTTAAGATGAAGGAAGAATTCGAGCTAATCGCCAAGACTTTCCAGGGACTGGAAGAAGTACTGGCAAAAGAACTCACCGAGCTGGGAGCCAGCAATATAGAAGTAGGAAGACGCATGGTAGCCTTTACGGGCGATAAAGAAATGATGTATAGGGCAAACTTCTGCCTGCGTACTGCCATCCGCATCCTGAAACCCATCAAACATTTTGAGGCGAAGAATGCCGATGAAGTTTACGAAGCTATCAAGGCCATTGCGTGGGAAGACTTCTTGGATAAAGATAAAAGTTTTGCCGTAGACGCTGTGGTTTTCTCGAACGAGTTCCGTCACTCCAAGTTCGTAGCCTACAAAGTAAAAGACGCCATTGTGGACTATTTCCGTGAAAAGACAGGAGAGCGCCCCTCGGTACGCATCAACCATCCCGATGTGGCACTGAACATCCATATAGCCGAAAATAAATGCACTCTGTCACTGGATAGTTCGGGCGAGTCACTCCACCGCCGGGGTTATCGCCAGGAAGCTGTAGAAGCTCCTTTGAATGAGGTACTGGCAGCCGGTATGATCCTGATGACCGGATGGAAAGGCGAATGTGATTTGATAGACCCGATGTGCGGTTCAGGAACAATACCTATCGAAGCCGCCCTGATAGCACGTAACATCGCTCCCGGCGTATTCCGTAAGGAGTTCGCTTTTGAAAAGTGGAACGATTTTGATCAGGAACTATTTGACCGCATCTACAATGACGACTCACAGGAACGTGAGTTCACACATAAGATTTTTGGATATGACAATAATCCTAAAGCAAATGAAATTGCCACTCACAATGTGAAAGCAGCCGGACTGAGCAAGGAGATTATCTTAAAAATCCAACCGTTCCAGCAATTTGAGCAACCCAAAGAAAAAAGCATCATCATCACCAACCCTCCTTATGGAATGCTTTTTCTCTGAGGGTTTCATGCATTTTTCTCTCAAATGATAGGCGAACGTCTGAAACACTCTTTCACCGGCAATGATGCATGGGTACTAAGTTACCGTGAAGAATGTTTCGACCAGATTGGTTTAAAGCCTTCTATAAAAATCCCCCTGTTCAACGGTTCGTTGGAATGTGAATTCCGCAAATACCAATTATTCAACGGCAAATTCAAAGAATTCCGTAGTGAGAACGCCGATCGGGAATTCAAGCCCCGCCGGGAAGAAATCCGCCCGCGCCGTAACACGGAAAAGGTAGAATATGGAGAACGCAGAGAACGTCGTAGTTTTGACAACAGACGTGAAGGACACGGAGAGTACAAAGGAGGAGAGCGCAGAGAAAGACGCTCTTTTGATGACAAACGTGAGGGACGTGGCGATTTCAAAAGAGGAGAACACCGCAACTTTGGTGACAGACGTGAAGGCCGCGACAATTTCAAAAGCAGTCCCCGTAAATTTGACGACAATAAGGAAAAGACAGAAGAATAAACAGTTATGAGAAAATTAATCAATCTGATTGCCTTATTAATCATGGCTTCATCTGTAACATGGGCACAAGACAAGAAAAGTTTCACACTGGAAGACTTGATGCCGGGAGGAAACAATTATTATAACCTGCTTCCACAAAACCTGTATGGTTTGCAATGGTGGGGAGATGTATGCATCAACGCCGACATAGAAGAGGTAAAAACCATCCAGCCGGCAAATGGGAAGGAAAACGTACTTATCACTTTGCAGGAAGTGAATGAACTGTTGGCAAACAAGGAATTAGGGAAAATCAACCACTTCAGGAATGCATCTTTCCCATACGCTGAAAAGATGATGCTGGTAAATACCACATCCAATAAAGTGCTGATCGATTTAACTAAAAAGGAAATAATATGGAGTCAGCCTCTCTCTCCTAAAGCCGCCAACCAGGACTGGAACAAGGAAAGCCGTTCATTGGCTTATACCCTTGACAACAATCTGTTTGTAACGACTGCCGACGGGAAAACGCAACAAGTCACCGACGAACCGAAAGGCATCGTATGCGGACAAAGTGTACACCGTCAGGAATTTGGTATCTCGAAAGGTACTTTCTGGAGTCCGAAAGGAAATCTGCTTGCTTTCTACCGCATGGACGAAAGCATGGTAACCGATTATCCACAAGTAAATACCTCCACCCGCATAGCGACACTGGAGCCGGACAAGTATCCGATGGCAGGAATGACCAGCCACAAAGTGACTGTCGGCATCTACAATCCGGAGACCCAAAAAACAGTTTATCTGAAAGCCGGAGACCCTACCGACCGTTATTTCACCAATATCAGCTGGAGTCCTGACGAGAAAAGCGTTTATGTCATTGAACTGAACCGTGACCAGAACCATGCCCTGCTATGCTGCTATGACGCGGAAACAGGAGAGCCACTGAAAAATAACCCCCTTTACGAAGAGGAGCATACTAAATATGTAGAACCCCAACATCCCATCGTCTTTCTGCCGTGGGACCACACGAAGTTTATCTATCAGAGCCAGCGCGACGGCTACAACCATCTTTACCTGATGGACACCAAGACTTCCGTATATCCGGAATCACATGGAGCCGCGGCCGGAGGTTCTTACCGGGAAAGCTACAAGACCAGACAGCTTACCCAAGGCAACTGGGTAGTACAAAACATCCTCGGATTCAATGAAAAGACCAAGGAAGTCATCATCATGAGCACAGAGGTTTCCCCTTTGCAGAGCAACGCATACGCTGTGAATGTAAAGACAGGCAAACGCCGCCTCATCGGCAATAAAGACGGTATGCATCATGTACAACTGTCCGGTAACGGCAACTATGTGATAGACAATTATACTTCTTTCACCATTCCCCGGAATATCGAGATCGTTCCCACTTCCGGAAAGGGAAAGACTATCAGCCTGTTGACCGCCACCAATCCGTTGGAAGCATACAATATGCCCGAAATCACTGTCGGTACCCTCAAGGCAGCCGACGGCAAGACCGACTTATACTACCGCCTGATAAAGCCGGTGAATTTTGACCCCAACAAAAAATACCCGGCCGTAGTCTACGTGTATGGCGGACCACATGCCCAACTAATCCACAACAACCGCAACTATGACGCCCGCGGATGGGATATTTACATGGCACAACTGGGTTACGTCATGCTGACCGTTGACAACCGGGGCAGTGACAACCGGGGACTGGAATTTGAGAACTGTACGTTCCGCCAATTAGGAACCGAAGAGATGAAAGACCAGGTAAAAGGAGTGGATTTCTTAAAATCATTGGGTTATGTGGACAATAACCGCATTGGCGTACATGGTTGGAGCTTCGGTGGTTTCATGACCACCAACTTGATGCTGACTTACCCCGAACTATTCAAAGTAGGAGTAGCCGGCGGTCCTGTCATCGACTGGGCTTACTACGAAGTAATGTACGGCGAACGTTACATGGATACTCCGCAAACCAACCCCGAAGGCTACAAGAACGCCAACCTGAAGCTGAGAGCCGGAAACCTGAAAGGACGTCTGGAAGTGATCATTGGCGCCAATGACCCCACTTGTGTTCCCCAGCACAGCATCAGTTTCCTCCGTGCCTGCATTGATGCCGGAACCCAACCCGATTTCTTTATGTATCCGGGCGACGGTCATAATATGTTCGGACGCGACCGTGTGCACTTGTATGAACGCATTACACGCTATTTTGAAGACCACTTAAAATAAACAAAAGATAAGATTATGAAACTGTTGCTATTAGGCTCAGGCGGACGTGAACACGCCCTGGCATGGAAGATTGCTCAAAGTCCCAAAATCGAGAAACTCTATATCGCCCCGGGAAATGCCGGCACAAGTAATGTAGGCGAGAATGTAGCGATTAAAGCAGATGACTTTACAGCAATCAGAGAGTTTGTAGTAAAGAATAATATAGATATGGTAGTGGTAGGTCCCGAAGACCCGTTAGTCAAAGGAATCTATGACTATTTCAAAAAAGATGAAGCGCTGAAAAACATTCCTGTTATCGGGCCTTCAAAAGCGGGTGCGGTACTGGAAGGCAGCAAGGAGTTCGCCAAAGGCTTCATGCAACGCCATAATATCCCGACAGCCGGTTACAAAAGTATCACTGCCGCAAATCTGGAAGAAGGATTAGCCTTTCTGGAAACATTGAAAGCTCCATACGTACTGAAAGCCGACGGTCTTTGCGCCGGAAAAGGCGTACTGATTCTGCCCACCCTGGAAGAAGCCAAGAAAGAATTGAAAGAAATGCTGAGCGGAATGTTCGGTGACGCTTCCGCCACCGTAGTGATTGAAGAATTCCTGAGCGGTATAGAATGTTCCGTATTCGTTCTGACCGATGGAAAGAACTACAAGATTCTGCCCGAAGCAAAAGACTACAAACGCATCGGCGAAGGCGACAAAGGGCTGAACACCGGTGGTATGGGTAGTGTATCTCCTGTTCCGTTTGCCGACAAAGCATGGATGGAAAAAGTGGAAGAACGTATCATCCGCCCCACAGTAGAAGGACTGGCAGCAGAAGGCATCGACTATAAAGGCTTTATCTTCTTCGGCCTGATTAATGTAAAAGGCGAACCGATGGTCATTGAATACAATGTACGCATGGGCGACCCGGAAACGGAAAGTGTCATGCTGCGCATCAAGAGTGACTTGGTGGAACTGCTTGAAGGAGTGGCAACAGGCAATCTGAATGAAAAAGTCCTGGAGATAGACCCCCGTTCGGCAGTATGCGTCATGCTGGTATCCGGCGGATATCCGGAACATTATGACAAGGGATTTGCCATCAGCGGAGTAGAAGAGATTGAAAACAGCATTGTATTCCATGCAGGAACAGCACTGAAAGACGGACAGGTAGTCACTAGCGGCGGACGTGTCATTGCAGTCAGCTCCTACGGTGCCAATAAAGAAGAAGCCTTGGCACAATCATTCGCCAATGCGAAGAAAATCAATTTCGACAAGAAATATTTCCGTTCAGATATTGGATTCGACCTGTAATCAGCGGACTATCAACCCATGGCAGGCTATGACAAATTCCAAATAGATATGGCAAAGGGAAGATTCACCTTCCCTGTTGCCATCCTTATATGCCTGCTTCTCCGGATCATCACGGGCAATGAATGGCAGGATGTAATCAATTTGCTGGTCTGTGCTTTGACTGCCTATCTGCTGATCGAGATAAACACCGCCTTCACGCTGATACGGACACGCAGTACCTTGCATGTCAGCTTTTACGTATTCCTGTCCACGGCCTGCCTGTTTCTGCATTCCTTCCAGTATGCCGTTTTTGCGCCACTCACTTTTCTGATCGCTATTTCCCAATTATTCAGCAGCTACGAATCTCCCTATCCGGCGGGAAGTATATTCCACGCTTTCTTTTTCATCGGACTGGGAAGCCTGTTGTTTCCACAGTTGCTTTATTTTGTACCTCTGTTCTATTTGGGGATGATCAGTTTCAGATCCCTGTCACTCAAAAGTTTCTTTGCCGGACTTACAGGACTCTGTGTGCCCTACTGGCTCTTTTTCGGCTATGCGTTCTATTACGACAAAATGAATCTCTTCTATCACCCTTTACAGGAGCTTATTCATTTTCAACCCATCAGTTATGGGACATTAGGGATGGACAGAATCATATCCTGTGGAATCATCACCTTGATATCACTGGTCAGCAGCGTGCATTATTTCCATGTTTCTTATTTAGACAAGGTACGCACGCGTATATTCCTTTTTTTCCTGATCGCCGTTGAAGCCTGGATTTATTTACTGGGTATCTTACAGCCACAGCATTTCGACATCCTGTTGCAGATGCAGGTCATTGTAGGATCCATTTTAACAGGACATTTATTTACTTTAACCCACAACCGCTTTACCGGCATCTTTTTCATCATTACATTTGTTCTATTAATAGTTCTAACTATATACAATTTATGGATGCAATTCTTCAATTCCTGATCGACTGGGGATATTGGGGTCTTTTTCTAGGCTCTTTTATAGCCGGAAGTGTTCTCCCCTTCAGTTCGGAGGCCGTATTGGCAGCCTGTGTAGGTCCGTTGGGCTTAGACCCGGTGATCAGTATAACCGCCGCCACCGCCGGCAATGTTGCCGGAGGCATGACCTGCTACTGGATGGGACATTTGGGCAATATGGAATGGATCGAGAAATATTTTCATGTAAAAAAAGAGAAGATGGACCGTGCGGAGCGGTTTGTACACGGACGGGGTGCCTGGATGGCTTTCTTCGCCTTTATCCCTATTTTGGGAAGTGCCATATCCATTGTATTGGGCATGATGCGTGCCAATATATGGATTGTCATTCTCGCTATGACCATCGGAAAGATACTCCGCTACGCCTTATTGGTATGGGGAGTATTGGAAGCCTCCGCTTTAATGCATTAAAATTATGAAACTGGAACAAACAGCAGATGGAAGTTATACCCTCTATGTACCCGAACTGGACGAACATTATCATTCGGTGAAAGGGGCACTGACGGAGTCACAACATATTTTTATCGAAATGGGATTAAAGCATTCTCCCGTTTCCGAGCCCCACATTCTGGAGATAGGACTAGGAACAGGGCTGAATGCCTTTCTGACACTGCTTTCAGCAGAAGAGACCCGACGGAAAGTACATTATACCGGTATCGAACGCTATCCGTTAGCCGAAGAAACCTTGAAGCAACTGGACTACCCCCGCCTGATCGGCAAACAGCATGAGGAGGATTATTACGCCATTCACCGGGCGCCCTGGAACACAGAAACAGAGGTATCCCCTTGGTTCACATTACATAAAATTGAAGATGATTTTACCCGGCTTTTCAACCCGGAGGAAGGCAGCCGTCCCGCCGTTCCCTTATACGATATCATCTACTTTGATGCCTTCGCTCCCGAAAAACAACCCGAAATGTGGGAACAATCTCTTTTCGATACTTTATACAAGGTATTGAATGAAGGAGGTATCCTGACAACTTACTGTGCTAAAGGGGTGGTAAGAAGGATGCTGCAAACAGCCGGATTCACAGTAGAACGCCTTCCCGGCCCTCCGGGGGGAAAACGCGAGATACTGCGGGCAACCAAGTCTGATTAAACTTCTAGGACCGAAACTGATGAATGGTCAAGTTTCACCTAAAACAGTAAAACCGTTGTAAAATCCTTCAAATCCGTCATATACGCATAACTGCATATTTATCAGCAAATTACCATGAAACATTCATCGCTGAATCCGTCATAGATTCTTCATATTCTTTCTCCACGCTGAGATGATTGCCGTTATATACATAAAAAATCTCCGGCTTGTCACAAGCCAGAGATTCTGTTTTATAAATCTAAAGTTTTTATTATATAAGATTCTCCTGTCGGAGAAAGTCTTATCTTGCTGAAAAAATGAACTTTATCCGAATTGGGATTGTATCGTTTCCTGATAAATTCATTTGTTTAGAAGGAACCGCTCCCCCACGAGAGGGAAGCAGTTTTTTAACCAAGTTTATTTTGCAGCTTTAACAACTACTTTCAGAGTCTTAGTTACACCGAATACATCTTTCAGTTTGAATTCGATAGTAACAGGTTCTGTAGTACCAATGCTAGAAGGCAACTGGATCATGATACCACCAGGAACAGCAGCATAGCCTTCACTCTTCACAGCTTCGTTAGCACCAAGATCTGTAACGATAACATCTGTTGCACTGATAGTGCCTGGTTCCCAAGCTCTGGTCTTGGTTTTAGCATTAGTTACGAATTTAGCATTAGTGTTAACCGTACCTACAGAAACAGGGATAGCAACTTTGTTACCGTTCTTGTAATAGTATGCAGATGCATTAGCATTAGTCAGCGTGAAGTTTGTAGCGAATCCTTCAGTACCTTCTTCAAATCCTTGACGGAGGTTCATATCAGAACGCTTATCCACATTGCCGTCAGCCTTAACACCGTCGAACAGATAGAATGTATCATCCAAAGCATCCACCAAAGTAAAGTCAGCATCTGTCAGAACCACTTCACGAGTTACATTGTTAGAAGTAAATTCTTTCTTAGCTTCTACCTTCTTAGCGTCACCCATCAAGCTAGCGAATCTCAGAGTAAAGTCTGATACTTGTTCCTTAGTTGCCGGATATACTCCGTAGAACCTGTAGTTGGCAACTATCGGAAGATTAGCTTCTCCAGTAGTTACATTTCCAACAAGAGTACGTGTATTCCATTCTTTTGCAAGACTTGAATATACGATATTAGTCAAAGGAATATTCTGAAGTCTCGTAGCATAATCTTGACCTAACACTTCATAACCGGAATAAGTAAACCAATTATCTACATTTTCATTATGGCTCAAAGTATAGTACTGAGCTGTAGAACCAAATACAGTATATTGTTTAGCATATGCAGTAGTAAATGCTTCATAGAATGGAACACTCATAATTTCTACATCGCCTTCTTTTACCAAGTCACCATAAATGCTCAATACATTCTTCTTGTCATTCCAGATAGCCTTCTCACCGTTTACACGAGTAATATCCAAAGTCGGCTGAGTGAATTCGAATGGCAAGATGATCGAAGCAACAGGTGTGTTGGTGTCTTCATCTTTCACTGTCAAAGTCAACTGATAAGCGTTCTTCAAAGTGAAGTTATACGGATATCCTTCAGATACAACGAACTGGAATGTTATGGTGTTATCCACAATAGCATAACGAACATTATACCCTTTTGTCCAGTTATCCCAATATTCATTGTTTTCGCCTTCACCACCAATCAATTCGAAATCAATGCGTCCAGCTTCAACGGCACTCTTCCATACAGCCTTTTCTATAGCACTCATTTCATTGATTATTTTATCCAATGAATAAGCCTTAGTATTAAGAGCAAATACTTGCTTCTCATTAGCAGACCAAGAACCAGTAGTAGGTCTCAGTTCAGGATTATAATTAGGATCCTTGTCGTTTTCAACAATTAACTTAGTATCCATCGGAGTATACAGACGTTCCAAAGTAATTTCATGAGCATTTGCCATTTCTTCACGCTGATAAGCAAAGAAGTGAGGCGCATCTTTATCGCCTTGTACGATAGTACCGTCCATCAAAATGTAGTTGTAAACAAACTCAATGTAGTTATTTACTCCTGTTTCTCTTGTGAACTTGAAGCTATGACCTTCTTTATCTATTTCCACACCATACAACTGTGCGTTCTTCAAGTTCTTGGCAGATTGTTCCAAAGTAATCCAGTAGTCATATACAGCAGCTGCATCTACAGACGGAGAAATATAAGAAACAATAGGAGTATAATCTACATTAACTGCACAATTTTCCAAGTTGCGCAAACCTACATTAACTTCGCCAATCTTCTTCAACTGAGCACTCAAATCATACGGAGTTTTAATTATTGTTTCATTCAAAGTAGCAGTCAGAGACAAAGCGTGTTTTGCACCGTCATTAGCCTTGAACAACAGATAGTTCTTCGTTCTGGCATCATCAATATTTTCATAACGGACAAAGTCATGAGGCAATACCCATACTGCATTTTCAGAAGTGGCTCTAGTCAATACACCCTTAAACGGAACAGCATCCTTAAACGGCAATTCTGTATCCACATTGGCAGAGTTCATCAAGTTGAATGAATAAGCAGAAGCATCTGTTCCCTGAGGATTAACCACAACTTCCAAGTCGCGATCAAGAGTGGTGTACAAACCTTTCTTCAAAGTTTTTTTGGCTGGTCCGTACTCAACATCCTTCTCATTAATTCCATAAAGTGCATGCATCGGATTAGCACCATTCAAGACATCCATATAACCCATAGTAGCACTGCTCGGAATAAAAATAGTCTGTTCATCACCATTTTCATCCTTTACAGTAATGTTCCAGCCACCTTTTACTTGTGCAGCTACCGCACCACCGGCAATATATTCTGTTTCAACGTATGCAGCCTTTTCGGTATCCCATACCATCCAGTAACCGTTTTCGCTAATCTTTGCATCATGTCCGGCAGCGGCAGCATCACCCGGTTCGCCCTGGTCACCCTTGTCACCCTTATCTCCTTTTGCAGGATATTCAGATTTCACACCGTCAAATGCCCAGTAACCGTCAATGATGGTCACAACTGTACCATTCTTACCGTCTTCACCCTTGTCACCTTTGATAGTTTCAATGGTACTTGTAGAATTGTCACTCCAGGTTACAGTGATACCGTCACCGTTCTTCACTACGTTGGTAACATACTTACCAGCATCAACTTTTGCCTGTAAAGCTGAAAGAGCCGACTTGATATCGACCAGTTCCTTGTCGATGCGGTCAATGTCCTCATCATAGTCTTTACAAGACACAAATGTTCCTGTTGACGAAACCATCAAGGCTCCGAACAGAACTGCACTTAAAAACTTTTTGTTCATAAATAAAGATTTAAATTTATAAATTTAAAAAACTAAAAATTGGTTATACATATACTGTTATAAAAGGACTTCATTCTCTATTTCCAAGTTCACCAGGTTCCTCTCGCGCGCCGCATACCGTTTCGGAGTCATACCCGTCTGACGGACGAAAGCCAGATAGAAAGGACTCTTCGAACCGAAACCGCTCCGTGACGGAACCTCGCCCAGCGGACAACCGCCGTTGCGAAGCAGCTCCTTAGCGTATTCCACCCGGTAGCGGTTAAGCAACTCCTTCAGATGACAACCGAAGTAGCGGTTCACCGCATTGCTCAGGTAAGTCTGGTTTGTTTCGAGCATCATACTCAGTTTCTTTAACGAAAGAGAGGAATCGAGGAACGCCCGGCGTATCTCCAACTGATACAATATACCTTTATATATAAGGCTGTCTGCCGGACGGACATCCGACAGTGACGAGAACCGCGCCGTCCATTCGCGACCGGCGGCACGATAGAGCAATGTCTTCTGCCTTACAGAAGTGCTGCTCGTCTTTTTACGTCTCAGAAACAGGTATTCCATCTAAACTCGTTATTCGTTCTTATTGGCCTTTTATGCAGATCTCTTAGTAAGAGATCTACAAACAGACGATAACAGGCTTTAAATCAAAATATTAACTATACAGATACAAGATTAAATCAGAGCCGGTAGAACCAGAAGAAATACTTTTTTTCACAATATTCCATATTTTTTCCGCGAAAAGTGTACTAGTTATCAAAACTTTCCTTATTTTTGCACGTGAAATGTCGATCTCTTACTAAGAGATTTATACTTTTTTCATCTTCCATACATACAATAACACATTGATTTTCAATCATCCACAACCAGTTCCTATTCCTGCTCTTAACATATAGTAAGATAAATACATGAACAAAGATTGAAAGGATTTTTTTACAAATCTTATTCTTCACGAATACAAGAGCCCTATATGGCATCTTAAAAAGATTGACAAACGACAAGACACTTCCCACCCAATATAAAGCGCATATTTATAGAGAACGATAAAGAGTACATAGAATGCCATATAGAATCTCTTACCTGAAACCAAGGCTTCTCATACAGCCACAGAATAGCCGTATGAAAAGCTCTAACCAGACTGAAATTGCTTATCAATTGAGCAATTTGGGGAGTATTTGTACCCGATTAATGAGCAATTTGCGTATATTTGTTGTTGTTAAACAGAAAAGATAACATTCATGAGAACCAGACATCACATATTTTTCCCATTGCATCCCGGCAAAAGTATCCTTTGTTCGTGCTGCATGGTACTGATAGTGTGCCTGTTTACCGCCTGTGACAGTAAACAGTCCACTTCCACAAAACCGACCCTGACTGTCACCCTGGAACCCTTGCGCTATTTCACAGAAACCATTGCAGGCGATAAATTCAAGATAGTCAGCATGGTTCCGAAAGGAAGCAGCCCCGAAACCTACGACCCTACCCCCCAACAACTGGTCAATCTGGATAAAAGCACCGCCTACCTGCGCATCGGCTATATCGGTTTCGAACAAGCCTGGATGGATAAACTGACCACGAATGCCCCTCATCTGAAAGTATTCGATACCTCAAAAGGAATAGACGTCATACACGAAACAGGACACAACCACGGTGACCATCATCACGAAGGGGGTATAGAGCCTCATATATGGAACTCCGCACGCAATGCCTCAGTAATCGCCCGTAATATCTACTCCGCCCTGAGTGAACTGGACAGTGCAAACGAACCTTATTTCAAGCATCGGCTGGACAGTCTGCAACAAATTATCGCACAGACAGATACGGACGTTCGTGACCGGCTACAGAATGCCGATACCACTTTCCTTATCTATCATCCGGCACTCAGTTATTTTGCTAGGGACTACGGATTAAAGCAAATCAGCATAGAAGAAGGAGGAAAGGAGCCCTCACCCGCCCATCTGAAAGAACTGATAGAAACCTGCCGCCGGGACAATGCCCGGGTTATTTTTGTCCAACAGGAATTCGATACCCGCAATGCCCGGCTGATAGCAGATGAACTGGGAGTCACCGTTGTTCCCATTAATCCGCTAAGTTATGAATGGCGGGAAGAGATGATCAATGTAGCAAATGCACTTGCCAAATAACAGAGCCTTATGACGAATCCCATTATACAACTTACAGATATTTCCGCTTCTTACGATGAGAAGACAGTACTGAGTCACGTCAATCTCACGGTATATGAACGTGACTTCCTTGGTGTAATCGGCCCCAATGGTGGCGGAAAAACCACACTGATCAAGATCATACTAGGGTTACTGAAGCCCGCTTCGGGCAGTGTCCGTTTCTATAAGAACGAAAAAGAAGTACCCGAAATAGCCATGGGATACTTACCACAATACAACAGTATTGACAAGAAATTCCCCATCTCCGTATATGAGGTGGTATTATCGGGGCTCAACAAACAGAAATCCCTGTTCCACCGCTACACCCCCGAACAGCACGAACTGGTGAGCCGGATTATTGCCCGCATGGGACTGGAAGGTTTGGAAAGCCGTGCCATCGGCGAACTGAGTGGAGGACAACTGCAACGCGCGCTCTTGGGACGCGCCTTGGTTTCAAACCCTGAGGTTGTCATTCTGGACGAACCCAATACCTACATTGACAAACGGTTTGAGGCCAAACTCTACTCCCTGCTGGAAGAAATCAACAAGGAACGGGCCATCATCCTGGTAAGCCATGATATAGGCACTGTGCTGCAAAATGTAAAAACCATAGCGTGCGTCAACGAAACGCTGGATTATCATCCCGATACGGAAGTACCCACCGAATGGCTGGAAGAGCATTTCGGATGCCCCATCGAACTGTTAGGACATGGAAACTTCCCTCACCGCATCTTGAAATGCCATCATCACGACGAATAAATCCGATTATCGTGACCTAAGCCTTTTCATGCGGCAGGTTAAGCCCTATCCACCTTATCATTAAGCATTTTCTTACGGCAGACTTCTACAGTCGCCGGCAGTGCTCCGTACAGTCCACTGCAACAGACCGTACGGACTACTATAGCAGACTGTACAGTTCACTGTAGCGGTCTATACTGGTTTACCGTATAAAAGACCTTAACCTAACCATCAATCAAGCTTAACCATAGAGTAGAAAAAGGTTAGGAATCCAAAGGTTTCCTTCATCTGTACAAACTGAAATTTCAGAACACAGTATACAAACCAGCAATAAAACATAGAAATTCCGTTAAGGACTGAAAGAAACATTTTCTGCCGCATTCCCTAAGGATAACACTAAATAACAGACCATTGCCTCCCTATTCCAACTTTCTTTCGTATCTTTGCGCCCATTGAACGTTAACGAAACAATAATATATTCATGAAACAGTACAAATTAGTCAACAACCTGGTAGGTTGGTTAGCTTTTGTCATCGCAGCTTATACTTACTGCATGACTATAGAACCGACAGCCAGTTTCTGGGATTGTCCGGAGTTCATCACCACCGGCTATAAATTAGAGGTAGGCCACCCGCCCGGTGCACCCTTCTTTATGCTTACCGCCAACTTATTCAGCCAATTTACAAGCGACCCCAGTCAAGTAGCCAGAATGGTCAATACCATGAGCGCTCTGATGAGTGCGGCTTGTATCCTGTTCCTTTTCTGGAGTATAACCCATCTGGTGAAAAAACTGATATGCCCCGATGACAAAGAGATGACCTTGGGCAAACTCATTACCATTATGGGGTCAGGACTGGTGGGAGCCTTGGCTTATACATGGAGCGACACCTTCTGGTTCAGTGCCGTAGAAGGCGAGGTATACGCTTACTCCAGCCTCTTCACCGCAGTCGTATTCTGGTTGATTTTAAAATGGGAATCCGTTGCCAACGAGCCTCACAGCGACCGCTGGCTGGTTCTGATTGCTTACCTGACCGGACTTTCCATCGGTGTGCACTTGCTGAACTTATTGTGTATTCCGGCCATTGTACTGGTGTACTATTATAAAAAGAATCCCGATGCCAACCTCAAAGGCAGCCTGTTGGCACTTACAGGCTCCATGGTGTTGGTTGCAGCAGTGCTGTACGGTATCGTGCCGGGCGTAGTAAAAGTGGGAGGATGGTTCGAACTGCTGTTCGTCAACAGTTTCGGTATGCCTTTCAACAGCGGTCTGATAGTCTACATCATTCTACTCGCCGCATCCATTATCTGGGGTGTTTACGAAAGCTATACGGAAAAGAGCCGCAAACGCATGAATATTTCCTTCATGGTAACTATCGCCATGCTGGGCATCCCCTTCTATGGCTACGGATGGAGCAGCGCCTTGATAGGCATTATCATACTAGGAATCTTGGGCGTTTATCTGTTTGCTGATTTGAACAAGAAATATCAGATTAGCGCACGTACTTTAAACACCTCTTTGCTGTGCATCATGATGATTATGGTAGGATACTCCTCATACGCCTTGATTGTGATCCGCTCTACCGCCAATACTCCGATGGACCAGAACTCTCCGGAAGACATCTTCACTTTAGGAGAATACCTGGGCCGCGAGCAATATGGAACCCGTCCTTTGTTCTACGGACAGACATACGCCTCCAAACCGGCACTGAAAGAAGTGGACGGAGGATGTGTATATGACGTGACAGAAGGCGCTCCCGTGTATCAACGGAAGGAGAAAGCGACTCCCGATGAAAAGGACAGCTACGAAGTAGTGCGTCATAAGACCGATTACAAGTATGCACAAAATATGCTCTTCCCGCGCATGTACAGCGATGCACACGCACAGGCCTACGAAGACTGGCTGGGCGGCATCAAAGGCGTGCAGGTTCCTTACGACCAGTGCGGACAGATGGTGATGGTGAAAGTCCCGACCCAATGGGATAACATCAAGTTCTTCTTTATCTACCAGTTGAACTACATGTACTGGAGATATTTCATGTGGAACTTTGCCGGACGCCAGAATGACATACAGGGACAGGGTGAAATAGAACATGGCAACTGGATTACCGGAATACCGTTTGTGGACAAGTTCCTGGTGGGCGACCAAAGCCTGCTCCCCTCCGACCTGAAAAACAACAAAGGGCACAATGTATTCTATTGCCTGCCGTTGATTCTGGGACTTATCGGTCTGTTCTGGCAGGCTTACAAGACAAAACGTATCACGACTCCGAATGGGGAAGAGATAGAAGAACCGGTAGGTATCCAGCAATTCTGGATCGTATTCTTCCTGTTCTTCATGACCGGTCTGGCCATCGTGCTTTATTTGAACCAGACCCCGATGCAGCCCCGCGAACGTGACTATGCATACGCAGGTTCGTTCTATGCATTTGCCATCTGGATAGGCATGGGTGTGGCGGGTATTGCCCAATGGCTGCAAGGCAAACTGGGTGAGAAACCGGCTTCCGTCATTGCAACTGTAGTTTGTCTGTTCGTACCCATCCAAATGGTGAGCCAGACGTGGGACGACCACGACCGCAGCAACCGTTATGTGGCACGCGACTTCGGACAAAACTACCTGAGCACCGTACAGGAAGAAGGTAACCCGATTATCTTTACCAATGGTGACAACGATACTTTCCCCTTGTGGTACAACCAGGAAACGGAAGGTTTCCGTACCGATGTACGTGTATGCAACCTGAGTTACCTGCAAACGGACTGGTACATCGACCAAATGAAGCGTCAGGCATACGACTCCCCGGCAGTGCCTATCGAATGGAGCCGTCTGGAATATGTACAGGGGCATAATGAAGGAGTGGCTGTACGTCCGGAAGTGATGGAAAGCATCAATAACTTCTACAAGCAGAACCCGGAAGAAGCCGCCAAGGAATTCGGAGACAACCCGTATGAATTGAAAAATATTCTGAAATACTGGGTACGCTCACCCAAAGAAGGTTTACAGCTGATACCGACGGACAGCATCGTCATCAAGCTGGACAAGGAGGCAGTGAAACGCTCGGGCATGATGATTCCCGACTCCCTGCATGGTGAAATCCCCGATTACATGAGTATCTCCCTGAAAGGCAAACGTATGCTGTACAAGAGCGAGCTGATGATGCTTGAGATGCTGGCAAATACCAACTGGGAACGTCCGTTGTACATGGCTATTACGGTGGGTAGCGACAATCATCTGAATTTGGGCAACAACTTCATGCAGGAAGGTCTTGCCTACCGCATCACCCCGTTCAACACCACCCGGCTGAACGCACGCATCGACAGCGAGAAAATGTACGATAACCTGATGAACAAGTTCAAGTTCGGAGGAATCAACAACCCGGATATCTATATCGACGAGACTGTGATGCGTATGTGCCAGACCCACCGCCGTATGTTTATACAGCTGGCTACCCAGTTGATAAAAGAAGGCAAGAAAGACAAGGCGTTGAAAGCCCTTGACTACTGTTCGGAAGTAATCCCAAGCACCACCGTGCCCCACGATTACATCATGAGCAGTTCAAAAGAAATGGCCGACGATTATCTGGCGTTAGGTGAAAAAGAAAAGGGAGAAGCCATTCTGAATGATCTGGCAAACAAATCGGTGGAATACATCACCTGGTACCTGAGTCTGGATGACCAACGCCTGCAAGGTTCATACGAGGACTGTCTGCGCAATTTCTATATCCTGGATGAGATCAACAAGAGCCTTGCCCGCGCAAATGCTGCCGGCGGTGTACAAGGTGAAGGTGAACAACAGAAAAAATCAGATATGGCAAGCCACTATGCCAAGAAGTTTGAAGACCTCTATGAGGTGTTCAACAAACGTGTAGGCGGCGGAGCAGGCAGAAAGTAAATAAAAGGTGTGGATTCACCGCAGAATCCACACCTTTATATTTGTATAACCAACAAAAGCACACACATTCATGTTTATAGAACAACCCCCGCTGATACTCCGCTGGCTTTATCCACGCGCCTTCTGGCGAATGGACAAGAATGAAAAAGCGGTCTATCTGACTTTCGATGACGGGCCGATTCCCGAAATCACACCGTGGGTACTCGATTTATTAGACAAGTACAATATCAAGGCTACCTTCTTTTTGGTGGGCGACAATGTGCGCAAGCATCCCAAGGAATTCCAGATGATTGTAGAACGGGGACATCGTTTGGGAAATCATACTTTTAACCATATCCGGGGATTCGAATACCGAAGCAAGAACTATCTGGCCAATACGGACAAAGCAAACGAGCTGATCCATACCAACCTATTCCGTCCGCCACATGGCCACATGCGCTGGATGCAGTACATGGTGCTGCGGCATAAATACCAGATCGTAATGTGGGACTTGGTTACCCGTGACTATAGCAACAAGCTGAATGGAAGACAGGTACTGAGGAAGGTAAAACATTATGTGAGGAATGGCTCCATCATTACTTTCCATGACTCCATCAAGGCAGAGAAAAACATGAAATACGCCTTGCCCCGGGCCATAGAATGGCTGTTGGAACAAGGCTATGAATTCAAGGTATTTGACTGATAAAGCCAAATACCTTGTTTTTTTCGTGGCGTATACGCATACCCTCTTGTATATGTATCATTTTATGGCAACTGCCAATGGATTACGTATCTTCCGGGCATATTCTTCCAAATATTTATTCCAATCGGTATCGGCTTCGAAACCATATTTGCTCCAGCCTGATCCCCAATAATAAATATACTCAGCTCCCGGTTCATAATCATTAACCGCCAACACATGGCCCAAAGCATCCCCACGTTCCTTCCGTTCCTTTTCGGAGAACACTTGGGCAAACGCTCCTTTGACGGTAGCCGGGAATACGGCTCCTATGTAAATCACTCCATTGTTATTGGCAGCATTCTCCGTAGAGTCTGCATAAGCTATATAGCCTGCGTCTGCATCAAAACTATATCCCATAGGATTCTGTTTGTGCAATACAATGCCGGTCACCACCGGAGTGATTTCCTGCAAATTGTCAAAAGAAACCACAGTCTTGTTCAACTGCGACCCCTTGTCCAAAGAAATGATACGCGTTTCTATCACACTTGAATCCCCTTTTACAACCAACGGATTATAGACCAACTTAGCTGTGAATCGGAGCGGACCGTTATCCAAGATTTCACAATCCTTGTAACAATAGGGATAAACAATGGTACTATCGGGGAATAAAGCAGCTGTTCCTCCACCCAGAGTCGGGCCCACTGCATAGCAGTCCATTCCGTTTCCATGATCTACATGATAAGAAATACCCCGGTTCAAGTCACCGTCATAACGATCCTCCACTACCGGTTCGGACACACTTTTAGTCCAGATATCATAACCAAAGGCACGCTCGCCCTTCTCCTGCAAAGCAGGACCGTATGCACGATAAGCGGCACGGTCATTCTCCCATGCCACATCATCCAGACGTTCGGGATATTGACGCCCGCAAGCAACCACATCCACCGGCTGCGGAGTTCCTTCTGCAATTGTATAAACAGCCGAGGCATCCCCTTTCACCGAAGCAGGAAAGATAAGCATATCATCGTATGTTATCTGATAAGGTACTTCAAGCCCGTTCTCGTCCAATACGATAACCTGTGCCGTATCGGGTAATTGTAGTTTGCCTGTTATTTCAGCCATAGAGATTTCCACCATTTCCCCATTTCTGTCAATGGAAAGCGGATTGGTTATAGTGACAGTCACCGGCTCCTTTTGCGAACAGGAAAACATAGCTAACGCCGTTGCGACTGCTAAAAAGATTTTTTTCATACTATTTATTGTTTGTCGAACTGAAAGACAAAAATACAAAGAATCTGCAAGTATCAACAAAGACACAAGCAGATTCTTTCTATTTATATCTACTAATTATTTAGGCTGCTTACCAATGTAGGCCAGAATACCGCCATCTACATAGAGAATATGGCCATTGACGGCATTAGATGCTTCGGATGCAAGGAATACGGCAGGACCGGTCAATTCCTGCGGATCCAACCAACGGCCGGCCGGAGTCTTGGCACAGATGAATGTATCAAACGGATGACGGCTTCCATCGGGCTGGATTTCACGTAACGGAGCAGTCTGCGGAGTAGCGATATAGCCCGGACCGATACCATTACACTGAATGTTGTATTCTCCGTATTCAGAACAGATGTTACGGGTCAACATCTTCAAACCACCTTTAGCGGCAGCGTATGCAGAAACGGTTTCACGCCCCAACTCAGACATCATAGAGCAGATATTGATGATTTTTCCGTGTCCTTTTTCCATCATCGCAGGCAAAACCGCTTTAGAAACAATGAACGGAGCATTCAAGTCAATATCAATAACACGGCGGAAATCGGCAGCTTCCATCTCGTGCATCGGAACGCGACGGATAATACCGGCATTGTTTACAAGAATATCGATGGTACCTACTTCTTTTGCAATAGTGGCAACCATAGCCTGTACGGCAGGTTCGTCAGTAACATCGCATACATATCCGTGTGCCTTGATTCCTTTTTCAGCGTAAGAAGCCAGACCTTTATCCACCAATTCCTGATTGATGTCGTTGAAACAGATGGTTGCGCCCTGTTCTGCAAAAGCAGATGCAATAGCAAAACCGATACCATAAGAAGCGCCTGTTACAAGAGCTACTTTACCTTCCAAAGAAAAATTCAAATACTGATTCATGATACTTATATTATTAAATTAATGAAGTTATATGATTTATTTCAAGTCTGTAATCAATGAGAAGTCCTGATCACCGTAATCCAGATTCTCTCCACCCATACCCCAGATAAAGGTATAGTTGTGTGTTGCCGCCGCACTATGGATAGACCATTCGGGAGACAAGACTGCCTGATCGCCTTTCATCCATATATGACGGGTTTCATCCACTTCTCCCATAAAATGGCAAACAGCGTGTTCATCGGGCACTTCGAAATAGAAGTAGGCTTCCATACGGCGGCCGTGCACGTGCGCCGGCATGGTGTTCCACACACTTCCCGGTTTCAGTTCGGTCATTCCCATCTGCAACTGGCAGGTAGGCAATACCTGACTGACCAGCATCTTGTTGATGCAACGATGGTTGGACCCTTCCAATGAACCCATTTCAGCAACGATGGCATCTGCCTTGGTCACTTTTTTATCGGGATAGTTACGATGAGCGGTAACAGAGTTAAAATAGAATTTGGCAGGGTTTCCGGCATCTTTACTTTCAAAAGTCACTTCCCGGTCTCCCGAACCCAGATAAAGCGCTTCTTTATAATCCAGTTCGAACACGGCATCTCCGGCTTTGACCACACCGGGACCGCCCACATTGAAGATCCCCATTTCACGGCGGGTAAGGAAATAAGGCGCTTTCAACGGATCGATAGCCTCCAGCTTCAATACCTCCCCTACGGGTCTGGCTCCTCCTACAATCATGCGGTCATACATGGAATAAACCATGTTCACCTCATTGTCCGAAAATACTTTTTCCATTAAGAAATCCCGTCGTATCCTTTGGGTGTCATAGCCTTTGGCATCTTCGGGATGCGCGGCATAACGGATTTCATAATTTGTCTTCATAAGCAGCTATTTTATGTTTTTATAGTATTCCGAATTATTTCGACTTGGGCAAAGTTACGAAACAATCTTGTTCCGATGCTGCAAAAATCGTTCAGAATAGGTATAAATTTTGTCCTATTATATGCAAAATCTGCTACTTAATACGTTTCAGAACATTCAAAAACTCAAATTCAACGAGATAAAATATCACAAAACTTATCTTGGAACGCACGCGCCCGGCTTAATTTCAGTACATTCTGATTGATGATAACAAAGGCCAGTTGATGTCCGTCAGCAGCTTTTACATAGCCTGCCAGCGAGCTGACTCCGGTTACAGAACCTGTTTTTGCATGCACATTTCCACGGGCCTTGGTCTGCTTCATCCGGTTTTGTAAAGTACCGTCCACTCCGGCTATGGGCAGGGACTCATAGAAAGGAAGAAAAATTTCCCGATGATAGTAGGCATATTTCAAATACTCCAACAGTAAACGTGGAGAGATATAATTATAAACGGAAACACCGCTGCCGTCCGCTATCTTATAGTTCTCCGGATTAAACCCTAAAGCTGTTTTCATAAAGGCGTGAATGGCATCGGTTCCATCTTCTCCCGTCACCCGTTTATGCAGGGAACGCTTGGCAGCCAAATGATAAAACATCGATTCGGCGCACAAGTTATCACTTTTCTTCAAAGCTCTTTCCAACACTTCCAGCCAAACTTCCCAGGTTTGAAAAAGCTGTCTTAGCTGCTGTTACTGTGGCATTACCTTCTTTTTTCCAAGAACTTTGAAACGGCCCGAAGAAATCCCCCAGATATTTTTTAGCGTCTGTTGCCAGATCATGTATTTTCGAAGAGACCGGAACTGTCTCAAACATATCTGAAGGAGAAAGTTTTGTTCCCCCACCGCCGCCAATTGTTGAAGTTTCTACGTATTTTCCCTGTTATATCATATATTTTTATTAATATCTTATCATATAAAAATTTATATCCAATACCATTACGTATATTATATTTACACATTATGTTTGTATTTGATATATTTGCATTTAATATATTCGCATTTGATATATTCTCATTTGATATATTCCCATTTGATATATTCCCATTTGATATATTCCCATTTGATATA
>OGNQ01000606.1_pt1 | contig 34156 bp, 48 predicted proteins | sample 1573481 | NCBI WGS metagenome assembly OGNQ01 (sample SAMEA2581920, study PRJEB24529) | metagenome | biome: Human gut stool | place: China | collected 2011 | reverse complement strand
GCAAACCTTAGCGGAGCAAACCTTAGCGGAGCAAACCTTAGCTGGGCAGACCTTAGTGGGGCAGACCTTAGCGGGGCAAACCTTCGCGGGGCAAACCTTCGCGGAGCAGACCTTCGCAGGGCAAACCTTAGCGGGGCAATATATAACGAAAATACAGCGTTTTTCGCTTTGTGTTGCCCCGAAGAAGGCTCTTTCATCGGCTTCAAAAAAGCAGGTAAAAAAATTATCAAATTGCAGATTCCGAAAAATGCGAAACGCTCGTCCGCGACTACTCGGAAATGCCGTTGCTCGAAAGCGAAAGTACTTTCGATAACAGAGATAGACGGAAGCGACAGCGGCATAACGGAGATTCGTTCAGACCGTGACGAAAGTTTTATATACAAAGTAGGCGAAACGGTCAGCGTATCCAATTTCGACGAAAACCGTTGGAACGAATGTTCAACGGGAATCCATTTCTTTATCACCAGGGACGAAGCGGTGAGGTATAACTAAAAAAGCAGGCGGGAAGCTGTGCGAGCAAGGGTGATATCGGCAAGGACATGAAGACTATTTAAGAGTCTTAAAGGGCGCGTAGGAGGGGCTATGAAGTGGTGGGATAAGGTGTTGGATAAATTAATCGAGCCAAAGCCACAAAAGCCTGTACGGACGAAAGCAGAGCTTTTAAAGCTGATAGAAGAAGCGGAGCGGGAACAGTTAAAAGGAATTTTTCGGAGGAACGGTTATGACGAGGTTTGAGAAGAAAAATCTTTTGAGGGTGAAGCTGGAAAGTATATTCCGTCACATGAGAAACGGAGAGCCGTTGAACGATGACGAGAGGTATCTCTTCTTTACGATAGAGGGCTTGAACGGAGCGCAGACAGACGAAGAAGCGATAGAGGAATACCTTTACAGTCTGTTGCTTTTAGAAAGCGAGGTGGTAGCATGAAACTGATGATAGAAGCCGGGAAAGTAGTGTGTACGCTGGACGAAAAGAACGCCGAGTTTTTGCATGACTGCTATCCGAGATTCAGCGGGTATCAAGGAAACAAATTGAAGATGTACGAGAGCGGAACGGAAAGCGATTATGCGCGATTAAAGACGATTGTAGGGTATGCGGAACGGCATGGAGTGGAAGTGTCCGAGGGCGTGTATAAACGCCTTGCAGAGCTGAAAGAGGCGAGTGAAAAGATAGAGCAGGAACGCATAAGGACCGAGAAAGAAAAACGCAGAGAGAAATTCTGGGAAAAATTGAGTACAGAGGGTTGCGGAAATTGCCCTTACAAAAAAGCGATCGCATGGGAAGACGACGGCTACGTACATAAATGCCGTGTGACGGGAGAAGAACTGCGGAAAGAAAACAAGCCTACATACGGCGCAGACGGGATTTATTATCTGTTTCATTGGGTAACCATGCCGAGCGGGAAATGCCCCTATAAAGTGGAAAGGAGGGCAGAATAATGACAATCTACGAAAAGCTGTCGGCGATACAGTCGGAACTGAAAGCGCCGAAAAGTCAATATAACTCATTCGGGAAATATAACTATCGGAATTGTGAGGATATATTGGAGGCGGTCAAACCGTTATGTGCCAAGTACAAGGCAGTAAGCGTGATGGGTGACGAGGTAATCCAAATCGGAGAAAGATATTACATAAAGTCCACAGCGCGGCTGATAGATCTTGAAAGCGACGGAGTGGTAGAAAACACGGCATATGCGCGTGAGGAAGCGGAAAAGAAGGGAATGGACGGAAGTCAGGTAACGGGTGCAAGCTCGTCATACGCGCGGAAATATGCGTTAAACGGGCTGTTCGCGATAGACGATACGAAAGACAGTGACACGACAAATAACGGACAGACGGCACCCAGGGAAGCGACGAAGGCAGAAAAGAAGGTGCAACCTGTCGAAAAAAACGAAGAGTTCAAGCGATTGACGAAAAGCGAGCTGGTGCAAGTGTACGGAGTGAGCAATGCAGAAGCGACGATAGCCTGGTTCGAAAAGAAATTCGGGATAGTATTTAAGGATTGGGACAAAGACGCAACGGAAGCAGCGCGGGCGAAACTGACGGAACAGAAAGAGAAGCAGGAACGAGGAAAGGCATTGAAAGAGCAAGCGGACGGGGTAGAGCCTCCGTTTTCCATGACGGATTGAAGGAGAGGAGTGAAGAAATGCGAGAAAGTTTTATTTTTTACAAGTCCTACGCCGATCAACTGCGCAAGTTGCCCGACGAACAGTTTGCAACGATTATGAAAGCGATCTTTGATTATGCACTTGAAGGCGCGGAAGGGGAACTCGGAGTGATAGAAAGCGTAATTTTCGGATTGATAAAACCCCAGCTTGACGCGAATAACGTCCGTTACGAAAACGGTAAAAAAGGCGGAAGACCGAAAACCGAAACGGAAGCGAAAGGAAATCAAACCGAAACCAACAATAAACCAAACGAAAACCAAAGCATAACCGAAACGGAAGCAACCGAAACCATCCCGAAACCTAATGTAAATGTAAATGTAAATGTAAATGAAAAAGAAAAAGAGTACTTACGTACTCAAAAAGAAAAAAGCGACGAAGGCGGGGAAACATTCCCCTTATCAGCCGAAGAAAGCAGCTTGAACGAAAACGCAGGGAAAAAGCGGAAAGAATTTATACCGCCGACGTTAGAGGAAGTAACGGCATATGCGGAAGAGAGAGGGCGGGTAGATTTGGCGAAAAAGTTTTTCGACTACTTCGAGGCGGGAAATTGGCACGACAGCGAAGGCAAGCCCGTGAAAGCGTGGAAGCAGAAGTTTATCACATGGGAAGCGCATCAACCATATCCTGAAACAGTCCCGAAGAGCGAAAGCAGACGACCGATAAAAAATATTTTGTGAGGCGAACATGGGGTTTCGTACATATACCGACATAGAGGATTTCAGAATCGACGAGAGCCAATACTTAAAAACAGGGATAGAAAAGCTGGATAGAGCGATTTTGGGATTAGGTTTAGGACAACTTGTGATCGTGACGGGAACGAGAGCCGGCGGGAAGACGACGCTCACAGGCCAGTTGACGTGTAACTTTATCGACAAGGGCTATTCGGGATTGATCTGCTCTTTCGAAATGGCAAACCCGCGGTTGAAGAATTGGCTGACGTTACAGGCATTAGGTCCCGAACATTTGACGGGATACACGACCTCGACAGGGAAAGAGCTGTTCTACCCGCGAACGAAAGAAGTCAAAAAAGCGGTTGACGATTGGATCAGTGCGAAACTGAAAGTATACGACAACGCGAACTTCGACGCGGAAAAAATCTGTGCGGACATAAGCGAAGAGGTTAAGAAAAATCCGAAGATTAAGTTTGTAATCCTGGATAACCTGATGAAGATCGAGCTGGACGGAATGAGGGACAGTAAGTGGGAATCCCAAAGCCAGATCGTCAAAAAGCTTCAACATTACGCGCAAAGAAAAAATATCTGCATCATCTTGGTAGCGCATCCGAACAAAGTTAAAACGTTGCCGAGAATCGAGGACGTAGGGGGAAGCGGAGATATAATCAATACAGCCGACACGGTGCTGTTGGTACACCGAGTGACGGAAGATTTCAAAATCCGTGCGGGTGAGTACTTCGGATGGAAAGAAGGGCACCCCGCGCTGGAATATTCAAATATTATCGAGATAGCAAAAGACCGAGAGTTCGGAGATGACGACAGTATGGTAGGTGTATATTTCGATCCGAAGTCCAAGCGATTTTTGAATTATCCTGGGGAAAATATCCGCTACGGCTGGGACGTGAGTCCGACACAAGAGCATATCAGAATCGGAAAAGTGACGTTGACGGAGTTATCGGAGGATCTGGACACACCGTTTTAAAGGGGGCGCTTATGAAAGAATACAGCGTAAAAGACGTAAGCGCCGCGATAGAACGGGAGATCCGCAAGAACGACGGGATCTATTTCAGTTATGCATGGCGGGAGAAGCTCGGGGAGTTTCTGGAAGAGGAGAGCCGTTATGCGAAGTTGGTGAACTGGCTGAATCGGGAAATAGAGCTTAGCGAAAGCGTGATAAACGTATTTGCGCCGGCGGGCAGGACAAAGGATTATACCAAGGGAAACCTTGCGACATACATGGAGCAGATCCAAAAGCTGGCGATACTGATACATTCTCGGGAGTTGCTTTTGGATAGTCGTACAACAAGGGAAATGCGTGAAAATATCGAATATACGCTGGGGAAGCTATACGGAATCCATTACAGCGAAGAGTTCGGGGATTATATTTGAGGAGGAGAAAAAATGGATAAAGAAATACAGGAACGCTTGGAAATCTATGCAATGTTTTATAAAGACAAGGCGCGTCAACCGGAGAATAAAGAAAAAGAGCTGTTATACGAAGGCTATGCGGCGGGAATCAATCGGGCGATAGCGGAGATCAGGAAAGCCGAAAAGCAAAGGAAGGAAAAGCCATGACGCAGAATGAGGCGGTATTGAGGCATTTGCTGGATAACGGGGGTATTACGAGCCTTGAAGCGATGGAGAGATACGGGATTATGCGGTTAGGAGCGCGGATATACGACTTGAAAAAGCAGGGTTATCTGATAAAGACGTATCTACGGGTCGGGAAATCACGGAACGGGGAAAGCATGGTATTTGCGGAATATCGGCTGGAACGAGTAGAAGAAGCGCGGAGGAGATGGAGATGAAGGTGCTTGTGGCGTGTGAAGAGAGCCAGCGTGTGTGCATAGCGTTTCGGGAGAAAGGGCATGAGGCGTACAGCTGCGATATACAGCCGTGCTCGGGAGGACACCCCGAATGGCATATACAGGGAGACTGTCTGCCGTTATTAAACGGAGATTGTTCGTTTTTCACGGAAGATTTGAAGTTACATACGTTTGAGGGCAAATGGGACATGATCATAGCGCACCCGCCGTGTACATATTTGACCGTGACGGCCAATCGGTGGCTGGACACGGGAAAATACGGGGAAAAGGCGTGGAACAGGATGGTGGGGCAACGGAAGGCGATAGCGTTTTTTTATAAATTTATCATGGCGGACTGCGAAAAAATAGCGATAGAAAATCCGTTAGGAGCTTTATCGACGGCTTATAGGGAATGTGATCAAATCATACAACCGTGGCAATTCGGCGACCCGTACGAAAAACGGACGTGTTTATGGCTGAAAGGGTTACGGAAGCTCAAACCGACAAAAATAGTCACGCCTCCGCCGCGAAGAAAATTCAAAAGTTGCAACTCCATGCCGGAGTGGTATGTGGAGCTTGCAAGACTGCCGAAAGAGGAACGAAGCCGAGAGAGGAGCAAGACATTCCCGGGAATAGCGAAAGCTATGGCAGAACAATGGGGAGGCGAGAGATGAAATTCGTCGTTGAAGGAAAGCCGCAAGGCAAAGCTCGGGCGCGGACGTTTTGGAACAGCCGCATGGGCAAAATGCAAAGTATAACTCCTGAACAGACAAGAAGCTATGAGGATTTAATCCGTTGGAGCTATAAAGCGGCGGGCGGTACATATCTGGGAAAAGGGCAATTTACGGTGGCTATAAGAGCGATATACGAGGTCCCCGTGTCTTATCCCAAGAAGAAGCGAGAAGCGGCTCTACGGGGCGAAATACGGCCTTGCGTGAAGCCTGACGTGGATAATATTACAAAGGTAATTCTGGACGCGCTGAACGGGGTGGCGTATCTTGACGACAGCGGGGTGATAGCCGTGACGGTAGAGAAAGAGTACGGAGAAGCGGCGCGGGTGGAAGTGGAGCTGAACGCGATTTGAAAAAGAACGCTTCGGTGCGCGCGTGGTGAATAAAAAGAAAAAGGAAACAGTTAAGTTTTGCGAGATAGAGCAAAACGGAAAACAAGGCTGATACCCGAAAGCCGTTCGCGCACATGAACGGGAAGTAGGAAAAGGAGGAGAAGAAATGAAATCGATAATACAAAGTATAAACCCCGAACATGTTTTCAATATGCGTTTTAGTAGTAAACGGTTTCCCTTAAAGCGGATAGAGGTGAGAAAAACCGCGCCCGACGAAACACCGTTCAAGGCATATATTTATGAAACGAAGCAGAAAGAAAAATCGTTTATAAGCAAGACGATAGACGGTGTGAAAACGGAAGTAATTATCCGTCGCGGCGGGTGCGGGAAAGTCGTCGGAGAATATATCTGCCGAAAGGTTGAAATAGTCTATGCGGATAACATGATAGAGGCGTATTATAACAATTGTTCCGAAACCCGTTTGACAGATGAACAGCTTTGGGCGTATGCGAGTGGAAAACCTCTTAAATTCCTGTATATGGAAAACGTAATTTTCTACGACAAGCCGAAAGAGCTGGGCGAGTTTTATACGCTTTGCGAGCCGAACAAAAGAACAAAAAGGTGTGATAGGTGTGAATATGCCTTCTGCACCGTTTTAGGCAAAAAGCCTGTCACCCGCGCCCCGCAGTCATGGTGCTACGTGGAAGAATTGGAGGAGTTATGAACAAGGAAGAGCAGATCGAAGAAATGGCGAAGGCGATATATAAAAGCGGAGTGGCGATTGACGCTACAGATATAGCTTTTGGATTATATGATACCGATACTCATTTCCACCGAATGGCGACGAAATTATACGCCGGGGGCTACGGAAACGTCAAGCAAGCGGTGAAAGAGTTTGCGGAGAAGCTGAAAGAGAAAGTAGAAAAAGCAGAGGAAGAAATAGTCCCGAAAGGTTGTGATCACTATTTTAAAAATGGTGCAATGTGTTGTCAATCAATTATATTTTTGATTCTTGACGACCTCGTGAAGGAGGTGTGCGGTGAGAAATAAAAGCTGTCCATATAAAAATCGCTGTCTTGATTATTGCGAAGATTGTGAATGGAGTAAGTTAATTAAAGATACAGTAAAAGAATTTGGAGAGAAGCTGAAAAGTTATATAGTCGGCAACTGCTGTGTAGTGGACGACGACGTGGATAAAATTTATAAAAAGATAAATGAGATTGAAACGGAGGTGTGCGGTGACTAAAAGAGAAGCGGCGATTGTATCGGCTTATACAGGGTTTTTAATCGGGGACTTTTCCGATATGCACAAATATATTGAGGAAAAACTGGGCAGATCCGTTTGGACTCATGAATTAGCAGATATAAAAATTCAAGAAGAAATCAAACAAAAATCCAAGGAAGATTTTATCAACATCGAGGTGTGCGATGACTGAACAGGAACAGATTGAAGAAATGGCGAAACTTATAGACGGAAGCGAATGTCCCAGTGAGAAGTGCCCGAAAATGGATAAAGAACAAGTAAAAGCTTTTGGGGCTTGTAACATCCATAGGGCGCAGATACTCTATAACGCAGGCTATCAGAAAGCCGAGGAAGTGCGAAAAGAAACGGCGCGGGAGATATTCGAGTATATAGTTAAAAGCGGTGTGATAAACGTTGCGCCAGATACAATAAAGATGTTTTTCAAAGAGCAATACGGTGTGACGGCGTTCATCGAGGAGGGCGAGGAATGATAGACAAAAAAATTTATTCGGGCTGGGCATTTACCGAAAATTCGACTGAAAAATCCGCAATGAATAAAGAAATTTACAAAGAATTAAGGACAAAATACTCGGTTAAGCGGCTATTCAAGGAAGAAGAATGCGCCCGTGAAGAGGTAATTAATAGTAATGATTTTGTTTTTGAATTAATCAGAACCTATTATGCAAGAACGCGTTACCGTGTTTTGAAATGTCCGAAAGAACTTACTACAACCGAGAAAGCGCTTATAATAGATGACGGTAATCTTCCATTCGGATATTTATCAGAAGAAGAGTACATTGATATTCTTATAGATTAAGTTGTCGGAGGAGAAAAAATGAAAATCTGTAAGAATTTAACGAAAGAAAATCCCGTTGACGAATTTATCTGCTCGGAATGCGGGTTTATGACAGATGATTTTTCCCGAACTGAAATTGATGAAGACATTGATGACGGGATTTGGTATGAGGATAGAACACGCCGCGAATTTGAGATAAAGTATTGCCCGAATTGTGGGGCGAAGGTGGTAGAGGAATGAGCGAGTATAAGAGATTGACGGATAGTAAAACGGCAAAAGCCATGAAAGAAAACGGGAATACTACAAATCCATATTATATCTATCTTGCCGAGTTGGAGGACAAACTCGAAGCTGGGAAGCTGGTAGAGTTGCCGTGCGAGGTGGGAGATACGGTGTATTCGGTAGGATTGGTTTTCAGTGACGGCTATGAATTTGATAAAAAGGGGCATGAAACGCCCGTACATTCTTCGGGGTGGCGAATAATGAAAACAGAAGTTACCGCAAAAAATATTTATAGGATTTGTGACGGGTGCGTAAATAAAAGGGCTTTCCTCACCCGCGAAGCCGCAGAAGCACGGTTGAAAGAATTGGAGGCGATAGAGAAATGAATCGAATACACTTAATCGGAAATTTAACAAGAGATCCGGAGTTCTCGGAAACGGCGGCAGGAGTCGCGGTGTGCAAGTTTTCCATTGCAGTCGGGAGAGCATACGCCGACCAGAACGGGGAAAAGCAAACGGACTTTTTCAATTGCACAGCCTGGCGGCAGACGGCGGATGCGGTAGCGCGGTATACCAAAAAAGGCAACAAAATCGCTGTCATCGGGAGTATGCAGTCGCGCGCTTATGAAGATAGGCAGGGCGTAAAAAAGACAGTGTGGGAAGTGCAGGTATCGGAGATAGAGTTTTTAAGCCCTCACGAAGCGCAGGAGAAGGAAAGTGAGCCTCCGCGAGGAAACACCCGTGGACAAGCGAAAAACGCAAGGAAGCCCGTTTTACAGGCTTTGGACGATGACGACGATATACCGTTTTAGGAGAGAAAAAGAATGACGAGTAAAGAAAAGCGGGAGTATATCAAATTAGCGTTTCGGGATTATATAACGAATAAACGCAGGATTGAACAAATGACAATACCGGGCTTGGGCGGGGTGGATTACTCTCGCCCTTCTGTCGTTTCGGATAACTTTGCCAATGGCACGGAAAATTCCTGTATTCGATACATTGACCGCAAGGAAGCGAATGAGAAAAAGATAGAGATAGTTCGTCGAACGTTAGAGTATTACAAAATCGAAGATAAAAAATACGGTTCGAAGGGCAAGTATCAATACATAATTAATCGGTGGTTTCGGCGTTTCAGTTATCGAAAGACCGCATTGAGATCAAGCATTTCAGAGCGTACGGCAATGTATTGGGAAGAAGAAATCTACTTTACTGCGGAAATGATAGCCGAGGAGTATAATTTGTTTTAAAAAATGGTGCAATTTTATTGCAGTTTTTATCCGTTTTAATATGCTATAATGGTATCGTGGAAAAAGAGAAGAGAAAGCTTTTCCCCGAACAAAAGCCCACCCTGAGGCGTTGCGTATCCCCCTGACGCGGCGCCTTTTTCGCGGGCAAAAGGAGTGGAGGCGTAATGTTAAACACGATAGAGCGGAAGATAAACGAGATAAAGCCGTATAAAGGAAATGCGAAGAAGCATTCGGAGACACAAATAAAGAACGTTGCGGAAAGTATTCGTCAGTTTGGTTTCCGACAGCCGATCGTATTGGATAAAAACAATGTCATCATTATCGGACATTGTAGATATGAAGCGGCAAAGTTATTAAATTTAGAAACAGTGCCATGTAACATAGCCGCCGACCTTTCATCGGATCAAGTAAAAAAGCTGCGAAATCTCGATAATAAATTGAACGAGAGCGAGTGGGATTTTGACCTTTTACGGAACGATATATCCGATTTAGATTTTTCTGATTTTGACATCGATTGGGAAATTCCGGAAAACGAAGCGGATGAATACGAAGAAAAAAAGCGCGAATTTCGTCAACGTATGGAAGCGGGGGAGCTTTCGGAGCATAGTGAAGAATATCAGGAATTTTTGCAAAAATTTGAAGCAAAGAAAACAACAGACGACTGTTACACGCCGGAGAATATTTATGAAACCGTGGCGGATTATGTCGTGAAATATTACGGTGTTCAAAAAAAAGATTTTATGCGTCCGTTTGTTCCGAACGGTGATTACAAGAAAGAAAAATATACACCCGCTTCCGTCGTCGTAGATAATCCTCCGTTTTCGATTATCTCCGAAATTTGTAAATGGTATCAAAAAAATAATATAAAATTTTTTCTGTTCGCCCCAACACTTACGATTGCGAGTATAAAATCCGCGCATAAGGTTATTTGCGGAAATACTATCGTTTATGAAAACGGAGCGAACGTGAATACTTCTTTTGTCACGAATATGGATAAATTTGAAATACGAAGCGCGCCCGACCTTTATGCGAAGATAGAGGAAGCAAATAACGAAAATCTTAAACAAATGGTAAAAGAACTGCCTGCTTATGAGTATCCGAGCGAAGTCGTTACGTCAAGTACATTTGCTCGGTTTTCAAAATACGGCGTTTCGTTTTCTGTTTTGCCGGAAAGTTGCTGCCGAATATCCGAACTTGACGAACAAAAGAAAGTAAAAAAAGGCATATTCGGTTCCGGGTATTTGATTTCGGACTCCATGGTTGCCGAGAGAAAAGAAGCAGAAAGAAGGGAAGCAGAAAAAAAACGGAATTATACATGGAAATTGTCGGAGCGAGAAAAAGAGATTGTAAAATCGCTGAAATAGACAAAAAAAGGCGGTGAGGATAGATGTCGAAAGCGGGGCGACCGCCCATAGAGATTAAGCAGGAAGATTTTGAAAAATTATGCGGTTTACAATGTCCCTTGGAGGAGATAGCGTCATGGTTCAAATGTTCGGCGGACACGATAGAACGGTGGTGTAAAAAGATTTATGGGATGAATTTTGCGGAGGTCTATAAAAAGCATTCAGCGAGCGGCAAAATTTCTTTAAGAAGGTATCAATTTAATTTAGCAAAAACGAACGCTTCAATGGCAATTTGGCTTGGGAAGCAGATGTTGGGACAGAAAGAACCTAAGGAAAACGAACTGACGGTCGGAGATAACGATTTCAAAGTCGTGTTATCAATAGAGGACATGAGCGGAGGAGAAGATGGAGATTAAAAGCATTGTGCCCAAGCCGTTTTCTCCGTTGCTTTCGCCTGCTGTGCGTAAGATCGTAGAAGAAAGCGGCAGAACGTCGGGGAAGTCTACGACCAATGAAACCGTGGCTGTATGTAAAATGATGGAAAGCAGGAAGAACAACATTTGGTATTGCCGCGCAGAAAAAGGGGATATAAGAACGTCGGTGTTCAGTTCTTTTTTGGCAACGATTCAATCGTTGGGAGTAGAGAGATACTTTCAATATAAATTAAACCCTATGGAAGCGATTTGCACACTGACGGGCGCTAAATGCTATTTCGGAGGGATAAACGGCAAGACGCGGGATGATCTGAATACTACGAAGGGATTTGTGCCGCAGGATAGAAGTTTGGCTATGTTCATCTTAGACGAAGCGAACGAGGCTAAGAGTTATCAACATATCCGTGCGGCAGAAACGACGGCGAATAAATTTTTAAAACCTGATGGAAAGATTATTTATGCTTACAATCCTCCCCCAAATCTTGGGCATTGGGCACATAGCTATTTTGGAAAGATGGTCGAGGACGGGGCGAAACGGATCTATACGACGTATAAAGACATTTATAAGCTGTTAAATTCTGCTACTATCGATGAGATACTGACGATGAAGCGGGACAATCCGCAGCAGTTCAAATATTGGTATTTAGGACAGAAAATCAGCCTTGAAGGATTAGTGCTTTATACGTTCAATCGAGAGCGAAACTTAATTTCATTAGATGCGTTTAAAACGGCTGTAAATCGTAACGGATACCAGCCGTTGTATATCATTTACGGAGTAGACAGCGGGGTAGTGAAAGATCCGACTGCCGTTTGTGCGTGGGGGATTTTCCCTGATGGGAATCTGATTAAACTATCAACGTTCTATCTCGATCCAAAAAAGGCGGGAGAGCCGATACCGAATACGATGCAAGTTTCGGAAATGGTGCGTTGGTATAACGACTTCTATGCGGAAATGGGGAGCTATGGAGTTATTCTTCCGGGACCGTATAATGAAGCGTGGGTGTTTGATAGTGCAGTGGTCACGCAGGATTTAATGTTGGAGTTCGGAAACAAAACAGGTTTTTTCTGCAAAGCGGTGGAAAATAAAAGCATAGAACGAGATATAAAACGTTTGCAAAACGGATATTTCCGCGGGGTTTTCAAAATTTTAGATATACCGTCGAATGCGCCGAGTCTTAGAGAACTCGGCACATTTTGTTATGACGAAAAAAACGAGATACCCGACGGGCAGGATGATCATACGATTGATGCGGATAAATACGCGACGGCACATTATTATTATGCCTATTTAAACAATTTCGGATAAGGAAGTGAGCACACATGGGATTTCAAATACCAGAATATTTAAAAAGATACTTAGAAAACACAAAATATAGAAAACCATTTGAAAATTTCGTCAATAATTCGACTTATTACGCACAGTTAAATTGGCAATGGATTTCCTATATGGAAACGGTAGTAAGACCGTGTATAGCCTATTCTACGGCGTCAGTAGACGGGGTGTATAATTCTTCGCTTTCCACTTCGACCGGAATGGCATTGGTAAAAGGAGCTACGCGCTTAATCACCGGGGATAAATTGTTTTTCCTGGGGAATGATGAAAGCTGCAAGTTTCTAAGCGATATATGGTCGCCTGGCGTTAACTTCAATAAATTTCTTACGCGGGCAATTTCTTTTATGTTAGCCGGAGGCACTTCGGTAATAAAGTGGAATCAGGATGAAAAAGGCAGGAATACGCTTTCTGCCTTTCGCATTGATAGAACATTAATTTCCACTGACGAAAACGGGGAAGTTACAGACGCGGTTTTCTTTGTCGCGTTGTTATCCACATTAAAAAATCGCGAGCAGCAGTCTACGTATTGGTTGGTGGAAGAAAGAAAATATAACGAAGACGGCAAGCCGGTACTAATTTATAAAGTATTTGTACGCGGTGGAATTGTAAACTCTCCTACGCTTCCTTCCCCCTATGAAATAGGAGCAGAGATAGAAAATCTGCCCAAGAATGTCCAGGAAGAATTGCGGCGTCTAAAAATAACGCGCTTAAATCAAGAAATTATACTGCCTACCTTTGATAGATTGGGTGTATGGCTTTTGAGTCGCACAGCTACCAATTCCTGTGTGCCGGACGCGCCTTTTGGAGATCCTTTATTATACGGCTGCCTGGATTTGTTATGGTCTATCGACGTAGTATTCAGTGGGTCGATGATAGACGTACTAAACGGCGAGGGCAAAATTTTAGTCCCCAAACAATTTTTGCAGGACACTTTAAACCGTTTACAATCGCAATATCCGGGCAAACAGTTCAACGTAACTACGGCAGAACTGCGTGGATACAGCGATGAAAGCTTTGTCTATATCATGCCGAGCGTGATGGATAAGGATAAAATGTCGCCTACACCCATACAATTCGACATTCGAGCGGATCAGTATGGAAAGATGATGGAAATGTACGAACGACTGACCGCCGTCAGAGCCGGATATTCCCCGACGAGTATCTTTCCCTATCTGACGCCGGATAATAGTGTAAAAACCGCAACGGAAGTAACTGCGGAGGAAAATCTGACACGAGCGAGTATTCGAGATACACACAATACCATTTTACCGGTGTTGACAAGAGCGTTAAGAGAGGTGCTGAAACAAGAAGGATTCGTGCCTGACGTGCAGTTACAGCTTGGAGATTATATAGGCAACAAATTGCAATACGACGCCAATATCCGCGATAATTATAGCGCGGGATTATTGCCAAAAGAAATTGCAGTAAAGCAAATTAATAATTTGACAGACGGGGAAACGCAAGAATATCTCGAAAAAATTTCAAGTGACGATGAGTATAAACGATCTCAAAATTTGTTTGGGGATAATTTATTCAATGAAAAAGATTATTACGGAGGAGAGGAATAAATGGAACTAAAAGCCTATGTCCCCGATCCGCTGAACGAACAAGCGAGCGTATTGGTGGACGCGCAGACGGATATAAAAACAGCGATTAAAAAGGGCGTGCTTGGCGGCGCGTCCTTTATCGTTATATCCGCAGAAGTGCGAAGAATTATCTCCCGTGCCATTGCTCGGATTCGTTCTCCTACGTTAAAGCAGGATGCCCGTATCTCGTTGTTGAGATTCTCGGAAAATGTTTATGGTCGACTGCGTAGAGAGTTACCGATGAATGAGAGTCTATTAGTCGCGGTAGCATTACTTACGCGGCGCATTACCGAACGACAAGCCAATGGAATAAAATCGGATTATTTTATTCCTAAAACTCCCCGTGAGATACGGGCTGCCGAGATCGTGAGTAATGCGTCCGAGATACGAATACGAAGTCAAGACAAAGGAATCCCGTTGCAAGAGTTTCATAAAGTCTATATAAATCGCGTTTCAGACGCTCTGGGGCGTTTATCCGACGAAAAAGCCTTAGACCCGAACGACGTGACAGGGCGCAATTCCCTGCGCAATCTCGCTGAAATGCAAGTGCGATATGAGCGTCATCAAGACGAGATTTCAGGGCTGAAAGCTTCGGGCAATCGGTTGGTGGTTTGTTCTGTCCATGCCGACTGTTCGGAGCGATGCGCACCGTTTCAGGGGCGCGTGTATTCGTTAGACGGAACGAGCGGAACGACCGAGGACGGGAGAGCGTTTGTGCCCTTGGAAACGGCGACCGATATTTACTATACGACAAAAGCGGGAAGGACGTACAAGAACGGACTGCTGGGATTTAACTGCCGTCATAAGTTGACGCCATATAAAGCGGGGATGGTGATTCCGTTTGTTTCGGAGGCGGAACGCAAGAAAGAGGACGCGATCACCAAACGGCAAAGAGAAATGGAAAGGGCGGTGATTCATTACCGCGAGGAAGCGTTGGCATATAAGGGCGAGAACGCGCAGCGATATAAAGAAGCGCGAGGAAACGCTGTAAAAATGTATGACGCATACAAGCGCTTTTCCAAAGACAACGGTCGGGCATATTATCCTGACCGAGTAAAAATTTTATAAGAAGCGGAGTGCGATGGCACCCCGCTTTTCTTATGCCTCAAAGGAGGTTTGCATGAAAAAACGTTTCTTGTTTTTTAAAGACAAAAAAAATAAAGAGGAGGTCACAGAAATGACCAAAGACGAAGAAGAGATCAAAAAGGCAAGAGAAGATATTGACCGTAAGGGCAAGGATTCTCAAACGGAACGCGATCGTGAAGACGAAAGCGTGGGTGAACAGGAACGGCGTTCGGGAAATGAAAATTCTCAGGACGCGAAAGCACGCATCGACGAGTCGGAAGGCACGAAACGCTACGATGAAAAACGTGCGGAAGAAAAACGCAGAGAAGACCGCGACGAAAGACGGGACGACAAGAGAGAGGACGAACGGAAAGACGATCGCTTTGATCGTTTGTTGGATTCTATGGAAAGGTTGATCTCGGCAATGGAAAAACGGGAAGAGCGGGCGGGAGATAAACTGGAACGCGCTGCGGAAAAATACGGTATGTCCTCGGGTAGTGCGGGAGAGTCGAAAAAACGCTCCTTTTCCGACGAAGATGTAAAAAAATTATTGGGCTGACAGGAGGTAAAGAAAAATGGCAGCAGTTATTGACACGGAAGGCTTGAGTGATAAAGTATTATACTCTCAGGTCATGACAAATTTAAGAACTGCCTACGATAATTACGGCGTAGGCAACGGCAATTATCCGAACGCCTCGGATATTCTTACCGATCGAATTTTAAACAATATTTGGTTGAAGAATATCCTCGACGCGAGGATTTTTGCGGATGGCATGGGCATAACGTCGAGGACAGGCGTGGAAGGCGCAAGTATAGTGCGTGTGCCTATCATGGCGCCGCCCAGATATTCCATGCGAACCATTACCATCAACGCTTCTTTAAACGGCGTATTGCAAGGCACACCCGGCAACGACGGTTTGGAAAACAGAAACCTTCCCAACGCGATTCAGACGAATGGTATAGATTTACCGTTGAATCAGGTCTATGACGACGCGACGGTGATTTATCAGCTTTCGCAGAATATGGTTTCGCTTCCGCTGGCTGCGGAATACACCTCAATGATTCCGGGAACCGTGGCGAACATGGAGGATTCCACGATTTTGGCAATGCACCTCAAAGGCGCGCTGGCAAGAGCGGCGGGGACGGAAAACAGCAACGTTATCCCCGTCGACCTCACCAATACAGGAGAGGGATATTTACAGCAGGTTATGAACTCTTTAATCGGCGCAATGACCAATCCTCAAACCTCGTGGAGCGAAGGGATCGTTCAGTATCGTTTGGAGGATTCTGTGATCGTAGTCAAACAGTCCTTCTTCAATCTCTTGTTCTCGATTAAGAACGGCGCGCTTGTATCGGCTTCCAATCTTGCGCAGGAAATGCTGCTTGGCGGTGCGTTTACTTACGACGGAAAACCGAAAGGCGGCAATATTCGTGGCCTTTACAGCGGCGTATGGATCAAGGTTGTACCTGATTCCTACTGGCGTCAAGCGGCGGCCTTGGCGGGAATCACGGCTGCTACCTATGCGGAATTTGATAAGATTCAGGGATATATCGCGAACGCAATGGGCTTCGCGTTTGGTCGTGCCGAAGCAACGATTAATCCGATCCCGAATCCGGGCAATGCGGTCGGTACAAAAATTCAAAATCTTTTCCGTTGGGGCGCCGCTATGACCAGAGGCTCCGCTGCGGCTGTAATTGTTTCTACTGCGGATAATTTAAACGACTTTAAGAATCCGATTACTTCCGACGGCTCGATTGTGGCTCCCGACAGCTTCAACGATACGATTAAATCTTATGGGGTGAAAAACGTGGATTACGGCAATGCTTCTAAAATTTGCGTGTATGACAACGCAAATACAACTACCGTTACGCTTACTGTGACGGGTACAGGCAGCGCGGCTATTTCTAACGCTACCTTGGAAATTACGAAGGGCGACGGCAATCCCGTCGGATATGCTAATAATGTCGACGGTACCTATACGTTTGTCTTAGGACGCGGAGATACCGCGACAGTGGGAATTGTAGCGGCTGGCTATCAGGCGGCTACTGTCAATATTACCGCGGCTAATACCGCGGCGGCTACTTATGCCGCTACGCAGGCTCTGACGGCTGCGGCTTCCAAGTAAAGTTTCAAAGGCTTCGTCCGCTGTGCCTTAACAGCGGTACACCAAAAATAAATCAGGAGGACTATATCATGGCTGAAATACCTTCTACGCCGATTATCCCGGCACAGCCTATTTATCCCTACGACGATGAATATATGATTTTTGATAAAGCGACGGGGCGTTATATTTTGACCGAGAAATACCTCATCGAGAAAATGGGGATAGATCTATCGGCGCGCATTAACGAACGCAACGCCGTCACGCCTTCCGCCTTGGTGAATCGTCTATTGCGGCAAGGCTCCAATATGGTGTATAACTATATTCACGCCTTTAATGCTAACAATACTTTTCAAGACCTATTAATAGCAAAACTCCCGTCTTTGCGAGCGTTGATTATGGAGGCGATGACGGAGCAGATCTATTATCTGTCCATTGTCGGCGACGTTTCCCGCTCTACGGATGAAACGAAGCGCAGAATGGGTATAGACCAGAACTGTATAGACGTTTTGGAACGCACGGTGCCCGAACTCGGTACCACGATATTATACATAGGAGATTTAACGCGATGGATTTCCTGGATTTGCTGAATCCCAAAACCGAATACTATTTGACAGGGTATTACTACCCGTATTATCCCAGTACGCCTGAGGACGGACGCGTTACATTTAACTATAAGCAAGTGAATCCGTATTCCCGTGCTTTCGGTACGGTATTAGATAATGTTCGTTTGGACAACGAAACGTATGCTTTGAAAACGAATGAGGACTGCGGATTCAAAATAAAGGGCTTTATTTCCACGCAGGACGGCGCCTTTTGGTCGATTGCGGAGATTGTGCACAACGAACAAATACCGGGCGCAGAGGAGGCTTTGCGCTTCTTTAAAACCGTCGTACAGTCCGAGTATCTAATACGCCTTATCCGGGCAGATAACCCTTGGGAGATAGGTACATGATTTCAAATCAAGAATTTGCCCAATTAGGCGAAGATGCCCTTGTATACATGAAACAGCCTGCGCCGCGAGAAACGGGAAACTTGGAGGATAATGGTATTGTAAAAGCAATGCCTTCTCCACAAGTTTGTATCATTTATGTGGATCAGACTATCGCGCCTTATATGCCCTATACAAATGAAGTTTGGATTGCGCCTCGTTGGAAAGGAGCGAAAAATCCGAATCAAGAATGGTGGAATTATGACTGTGAATTTACAATAAAAAAAATAGCCGATATACTCGGCGGGGAGCTTAGAAGAATATGATTACCTTAGATCAACTTAAAGATAATTACGTAATGCCGCTTTTAAATAGCACACCGTTTAAATTTATGATCTTTACGGACGCGGGAAATTATCGCCATCCCGACAGGAGAAAAAATACCGTTACGGAATACATAAACGGATTGTTTTCTCTTTCTCAATCAGAAGTTCAACGCTTGGGAGGCGGATTAACCGCAGTAGCCCTTGTTACTAATATAAAACTTCTTATTCCTTGCGGCGATAATAGTGATACCAGCTATACGGGGGAGCTTCGGATTGTTCAGCAAATAAGGGATGCGTTGTCGGAGGTGCTTTCTCAAAATGTTAAATTAAGTATTACGTCTGATGGAAAAACGTATGTCGGCGGCGTGTCATATACTTTACCTTCTGCCGAGCTACGCAATCTTCGCCAGGGAATAGGCGATAGTTTGGAGTATAGCTTCTCGATTACTTTTGCGTATCTCGAAAACGCTTTGAACGCCACGGACGTTAAAATTCTCATAGACGGCGCGGAGATTGCATATACAAGCTTTCTCTTAACGCGTAGAATTAATCCTTCGGCAGATCTATATAAGAACTCGACGAACGGCGAAGCGAAAGCCTACGCCGAAAACTCGACCTTTACAATCGATTTGGAAATGCCTGCCTTATCTGATTCTCCGCCTTCACTGACTATATTAAATCATATCCTTGGGATTACTTCGGTTAATACTTCACATACAGTCGTTTTGACCATAGGCGATATAACGACTCAAACGTTTAATATGATGTTTGGAGAATGCTCGGCAAGCGGAGCGGGAGTCAGCAACATAGTATATAAAGTTTCTTTGTTGCCATTTGCCGCACAGGAAGTTATAGGAGGTTAAGATGGCAGCGAATGAATATGTTTTAACCTTGAAAAATGAAACCCAAGAAGGGATAGCACAAGAAGTCGGCGGCGCGGGCGGTATCCAGACAGCGGGAAGCTCCGGCGCTTCGACAGGCGGGGAACAGGCAAGCGGATTGAGTCCGAGTGCAAAAAAGGCTTTGCGCGGCGTTCTGTCTGTATATAAACCTCTTAAATCCACAGCAAATCAGGCGATCTCGTATGAGCTTTCGCAGGTCGAGCTTCGCACAGGCTCCCGCGAACAGCACCAGCGCGCCAGCTTTGCCTACTCTATCGGCTCGCAGTTGGTAAGCGCGGTTGAGAATATCGCACTCGGCGCGGCTTTCGGCGGTTTACCCGGTGCCATTGCAGGATTGGCTTTGAGCGTAGTTTCTACTGCTATTTCCATAAGCCAAACGCAAAATACCTTGAACACAGAACGTCAGCTCGAAGATATTTCCCGTAACCTTGCCGCACAGCGGGTAACCGTTTCAGGCTCTCGGTATATGAACGCTACTCAATTTTAGATAAAAGAAAAAGACGAGTTATCGCTCGTCTTTTTTCAATTGCTCTAATTCTTCTTTAAGAGCTTTGCTTTTTTATATTGATATACTAAATAAGATGTGGAAGAAATAATCAAAACGATATATAGAACTTGTAGAAAGATGGCAGGATAACAATAAAAGTTCTTTACGCTTTGGGCACTGAGGTATCCCTCTTTATAAGAGAGGCAAAAGATATTTTTTTTATCGAAACGAAGATAAGAAGATGAACCAGAAGAAGATGCATTAGCTCTATGTAAAATTACAGCATCATAATTTAACTTTACGTTTGTAGGAGAATTTTTATATTTTGACTTTTTTACATATTGGGAAAATCCATAAGTATATAAAGAGTAAGTGTCATCTTCACCTATTAATGTAAAAGTGTTATCATAAAAGCGTAAAGAGAGTTTCCCTGTACTAGTTTTTGCTGTATATGTCCCTTTAAAAATATCTGTACTCAAAAGCACAATATTTAGGATTATAGAAACAACTAAAACAATTACGGAAATAAGCTTTTTTATTTTCATAAAGATACCTCGTGTATAAATTTTAATATTGATAAATGATTATTCCTTTTTTAAATCGGCTAACTCCTTTTCAAGGGCTTCGATACGTTTTTGTTTCTTGTTTTCTTTATACTCTTTCAGTAGAGAGGTCTTAAAAAATTTCACTTCAAAAAAATTCAGGAATACAATAAATAGAATTTGCATGATAGCGGAAAGAAAAAAACTAATAGCTTCTCGATAATAAGATTGAGCTGCTACGGTGACACCATCAGGAAAAACTCTTACAAGTTGCAAAGCTTGTACTCCTTCATAAAGTGAAAAAACAATAGAAAATAATAGCAACAAATTTAACAGACTTTTAATAATAAGTTTTTTCATAATGTACCTCTGCCCAAATAATATCACAAAAAAAAGTAGCTGTCAATAGACAACTACTATTTTTATACAAAAATTTTCCAAGGAGATTCAAAAATATGAATCAACTCACAGTTACTATCAACGGCACCACTTACGAAAATATCGTGATTCCCTTTAAATTTGAGGAGATTCTCGATGAACAACTTGACTCCGCGACACTGACTCTATCGAGAGTCAACACGGAGGTGTTTAATCCTGACGACCCCGTGGAAGTGATTGTCAATGACGGAGAGAGTACACAAACAAAATATTATCGAATTGCGCAGGATTCCGCCTATGAAACGCCGAACGGGTCAGGATTCTATCGCCATGAACTCTTGTTGATAGAAAATACAAAAGATTTGGAAAACTATATGGTGGAAAGCCTTTGCGTTACCAATGCGAGCGGCAGAGGATATGCAATGATGGACCCGATTCAACAGAATTACGCCGATTTTACGGCAATAAGCTTTTTGTTTTCTGATGATAATAAAACTCCTTTGGCTACAAGAACGCAAATGAGCCTTCCCGATATAGTTCCTTATGAGAATACATCGGGAATTACAGACTACACTCAAACTATTAAAGTATTTCTTACTAATGCATCCGCTTCATCTATTGAAGAAGAAATTTATAGCCATACAACTACTAATCATACAGGAACAGTGCCCGGAACAATAGAAATTTATTCAGGTATTAATATTTTTACTTATACCTATACTGTAAGTTTTACAGCGGGAGGAGGTCCTAATACGCTTAATTATAAATCAAGTTTTACCATTTACGGACAGCCGAATTACTACCCGTTAAAGCCGTGGACGTTAAAAGAAGTAATAGACCGCGCGTTAGAGCTTGCGGAGCCGTTGGTATGGGATAAAGAAGCGCAAGAATACGTAAAAGAGCCGAGATTTAAATTCAGATACAAAACCAATGCGGGGTTAGGAAACGCGGAGGAACGGGCGTTGTTCGCGCAGTACTCGCCCGAATTTACGTTCACGCGGTGTACCTTGCGGGAGTTGTTACAGGAAATAGGGGGCTTCATACACGCGGAACCGAGGTTAGATCAATACAATACCGTTTATTTTGACAGATACGGAGAACAGGAGATAGCGACCTATTACGATTTCATCAAGAAGGAGCGACTTGAACTGAATCAATATAACTACACGGGAAAGACCGTTTCCTACGGCATAGAACAAGCGTGTACGCGTGTGGATTCCTACGTGGATAACTTAGTCAATCAAATCAGTATCGGAAAGGGAACGGTAGGACAGCCGTATCAGGACGGGTATCAATCCATGCGGACTGATTCTTCGTACATTCGCTTCACCGAGTCCAATATGATATTCCCGACAGTGTTTCCCGTGTTACAGCCGATCGCCTTGCGTTGGGTGGATTACAGCGGGATAGCGGGCGCGGCGCAGACGCGGTATGACATTACGCCGTATCTGTTTGAAAAGTCTATCTATGACTCGCAATTATCATCCTATACGGACGTGTACCCCGCTTCTAAGTATTACGCATTGTATTATACGCAAGGCGAAAAGAATATCGGCGGATTATTCTTTAAGGTACCTGAATGGACGGGCGGGGCAAGGGAAAATTACGCTATTGTGAATATTTTGAGAGCGGTTACGGGCAAGAACGATCTGGACGTTTCGGATTATACGAAGTTATGCTTTGAGTTAGTGTATATCCCCACGTACTCGGCGCGGGTAGGGCATAGCAAACAATATATCGGGGATTGGCTGAATTACCCAAGAAGCATAGCGCAGAATCAGTCCGCGAATATGGTGGAAACGCAGTACTACGGGGAAAATATCAAAGGTCTTGCGGAACGTTTGGGGACGATAGAAAAGACCTACACGTTTTATATGATGCACCAGTCGAATTTGCCGACGGCGGGCAAGTTATGGGACGATAGCTATTACATATCCACCGTATCTGTCGAAATTTTATCGGACAGATTCAAATGTACGATCGGGTTATCTAAGAATTTCAACCGTAAATCCAAATATATCGGAGCCAATTCCTACAAACGAATCTTTGAAGTATCGGAAAGGATGGTGCAGGAAAGACAGTCTATTTACACGGATTATCTGATAATCACTTCCCCGAGTACAATGCCGCCCGCCTCTAAAAGAAACGTGTTGATGAATATGACTACGTTTGTCAACGTCCGCAATACGTTCTATCAGGCGCTAAGCAGCGACTCGTCCCGCGATAGGGTATCGGCGGTGATTATCCAAGGCGAAACGAAAAACGGAAAAGAGGTATTGCCCAAAGTGATTTTACCCGTGATAGCTTCGGCATTCGGGAACGTAATGGAGTTTTCGTGGGAATTTCAGGACAATTATTCGGCGGGAATGCGCGCGGTGGAAGCGCAGAACGGAAAGGCGAGCGGTATGTTCGGGCAGGAGGTGCAATATTGCGATTATTACGGACGAATGTACTATGAAAATTTCAATCTGTATGTAATGGGATCTGTCAATGCGGCAAATCCCTTTTCTTATCCATTGTACGTGACGGAAACAACGCCCGGGACACAATCCTATGCGGTAGCGGGGACCTATGAAAACTATCCGATAATTAAACGCAAAGACAGCCGGGAAGCGATCAAAGAAAATTATGGCATCGAATACGTGACGGATTTGGAAAATATAATCATCGGCTCGGCGTTAGCGGCGAATAATCCTATGGTGTCAGGTGTCAATGCGCAGGCTCGGGCGAAACTGGTGATTTTGCGCAACCGAATCAATAAATTTTCCCGTAAGGTAAATCTATCCACGGGTATTATCACGGGGAACGTACTGGCAGAATACGAATTGGGTGCGGGAAGCGGTGAGTTGAACATGACGATCACGTCTTCGCAGGGCGGTCCCGTATATTTAGCGAGTTTCGGCTTGGAAGCCACCGTGGCAGGAAAAGCCTGGGCATTGGTGACGCCTGTGTATTACGGAGAGCCGTACACGGTAGAGGACGAGGACGGGAACGTTTCCACCATAACGCCCGAATACGGCGGCGAACTATTGATTGGGTGCAATCAGACTATATCCATAGGCGACGTAATAGCGAAGTTTAACATCGTGGGTTGTCACGATGTTTTTGAATATCTGAAAGAAAAGTAAGGAGATAAAAGTATGAATTTTTATGTAGACAGCGGAGGCGTGGTGTTACACGTAGACCCTGAACGGATTTTTCAAGGCTCCGCCAACGCCAATACGATACGGTTTGTAGGCGCGTTTGCTTCAAATTTATCGGTCACGACGGCATTTAAATTGCCGAACGGGGTCTGGACCGTCCCGCAGAAAATGACGTTATCGGCGCAGTTACCGGGAATACAGATGCCGGACGGAACACAGTTTAATACATGGGAATATAAAATCCCCGCGACGGTGACGGAAAACTATGGCGCGGTAAACGTACAATTTTTTGTGTACGGAGATACGGGCGGAACGGGCGGACAGATCGCCTCGGCTATGTCGTCATTCGAGGTGGAAAAAGGCGTGCCTATCACTTTACCCGATCCGACGGATGATTATAACACGCTCTTGACGCAGATTCTTTCGACTTTATCGCAACTGCAAGGATTTTATGATGGCTTGAATACCGAGGTGGAAGAGTTACAAACAAGCGTGAGAGGACTGCAAGGCGAAGTATCAGGGATTCAAATCGATTTGGAACAGGTACATACCGATTTAGGGAATAGGGTGGAAAAAACGACTCTGACGTATTCCCTATACGGTACGGATAAAAACGGAAACCAGGCGATCATACCCTACGGAACAACGGGCTTGGGGAATTCTATACCGCAATATACGGCGGATGGCGAAATAAGAATTCCCGCGTCGCCGACTCAATCTTATTATGCCGCAAATAAAGGTTATGTGGACAAAGGCTTACAAGAGAAATTAGATAAAACAGGCGGTGAGATTCACGGGGATTTGCTTGTCGGTGGAGAGTTGCGGGTGCTGGACGATACGATCATCATAGGAAATTTGACAGTACAGGGGACTACGATCACGGAAGACGCGGAAACGATCATGTCGAAAGCGAACGTTATTGTGACGAACTCGGAAGGCGCGCCTTTAACGCAGTTAAGCGGCATAGGAATCCGAACGAACGCCACGTTGGTTTACGGGATTATGTACGACCCCGGGGATGATACGGTGAAGCTGGGCGAGGGAACGCTGGACGCAAACAATGAATTTACGTTCAACAGCGGCGAAGGGACAGCGGTAGCGACACGTGCGGACAGCGCTATGTGGACGAACGGGCATTTATCTATGTGGAACGCTGCCGAGTACCGATTTGTAGACAGCGGTATTGCGGCGGATAATGTGGTCACCGTAAATACCGCGCAGCAGATCACGGGCGCAAAAACATTCGCGCAAGCGGTACGAGTGGGGACGGGGAATGTTTATGCGTCCTACTATACCGGCGGCGTAATCTGGCGGGATTCTAATGGAAATGACCATGCAAACATATTTCCGGCGGGTAGCGGCACGCTTGCTTTGACGAGCGATATTCCCACCGACTACGTGACGGAGAAAGAGTTTTCGAATCTTGCGCAACAGGTGGAGGATTTGTACGCATTAGGGGAGCAGGGCGGGTTGTTCACCGTTACAACAGTGGAAGATACGTATACCGCAAGGGAAACCGCAGGCGGGAATCTGAATATCGCAGACGGAGTATCAACAATTGTAAAGACGATTGAAGGGAGTACGGTCAAATGTGATAACTTAATACCGTATCCGTATGCGGACACGACAAAGACAGTAAACGGTGTAACGTTTACAAATAATGGAGATGGGACGATTACGGTAAACGGAACGGCAACTGATAATGCGATTTTTAACTTAAAAACAATTACTGTTCAAATTGGTAGTAATTACTTTTTAAGCGGTTGTCCGTCCACAGGAAGCACCACTACTTATATTGTTTATGCGGCTGACGGAGTATATGGATATGCGGACGCAGGTGCGGGAAAATTGATAAACCCAGCGAGTACTAATTTAAGTTTATCCGTTCTCGTTTATGCAGGTGCGACGCTGAGTAATGTCGTTTTCCGTCCCATGCTTAACGCAGGCACAACCGCTCTTCCATATCAGCCCTATTTCAAAGGCTTGAAAAACGCGTATTTCAAGGAGATTGTTAGTACGGGAAGGAATTTAATCCCGTATCCATACGAGAAAAGCACAAAAACAGAAAATGGCATTACGTTTACCGTAAATTCGGACGGCTCGATTACAGCGAACGGAACGACAACGGTGAATCCAAGTATATTCAACCTTGCGAAAATATCTTTAAAGGCAGGAACTTATGCTTTAAGAAGCTTTGCTAATGTTGAAAATGCAGGTGTCTGCCAATTTTATATTGATATTCCATCCGATCCAAATGACAGAACTGGCAATGGTGTAACCTTCACATTACAAGATGATATTGTAAACAAAAATGTAAATATTATAGTTAACCCTAACCAAACAGTAAATAATCTTATATTTAAGCCCATGCTTCAATTCGGCACTACGGCACAATCCTTCGAGCCTTACAAGCAGTCTGTCCTTTCCCTTCCCGCACCTGTGGAGCTTCCCGTGTATAACACGCTGAACTTCCAAACAGGGAAAAACGTATCACAGGGTGTAACACAGATATTTGACGGGACGGAGGAATGGCGCATTAGTGGGGACGGTACAAATATTCGTGCATATGTCGTAAAAACGACGTTGAATGAAGGAATTTGCAATTTTTATAAACTTGGGGACGCAAAAATACAAGGCGAATTTGATTTAGCTGACGGAGCGTATATTCGATTTAATGCTTACGGAATAGCAACAAATGTTGACGAATGGAAAGCCTATATCGCCACACAGTACGCCGCAGGCGACCCTTTGATAGTACGCTACAAAACCGCCGAGGTACAATCCGAAACAGACTTGAACGCTTCTTCCGATCGTTATCTTGCGTGGAAAGGCGGCAGTGAAACCATTGTTCAGGGAGAGGTCGACAACAGCGAATACGGAGCGGAAAATACAGTCAAGCAGGATTATTTCACGATTACAGGAGGGACGGCAAATGGAAATTAAATCGATTAGAAAGATAAATACGTCAGACTTAGATACTTTATCTGACGACTACACAGCCAAGGCGATCCGGCAATTACGCCGCATGGAATGTTTCGACGTAGCAGATCGTGCGGCGTGGTACGACGCTTTGACGGAGGAACAAAAGGCAGAAGTGCAGGCATGGCGAAAGGCATGGTTAGACGCGCCCGAAACGGGGATTATCCCGAAAAAGCCAGATTGGATAAAATAAGGAGAAACGATGACAAATTATCAAAATGCAGAAAAATTATTAAAAGTATCTTACGAAAATATCTGGGTGCTGCACCATAATATCATTTCCAAGAATTTCCCTCCCGACCATGAGAACATGGGTAAATACTATAAATTGGTATTAGACTGCGCGGACAGTTTGATTGAAAACGGTATCTCCATAGGAATTCCGGAAGTATCTATTGCGGAAGCCTTAGAAGACGTCGAAGCGTTGCCGATTCGTAAATATCCCAAAGTGGAAGCCTATCAACTCGTGCAGGAAATCTTCAATGAGATTATAGTTTTACTGGATGCGGCAAAAAAAGAAGAGGAAGTCCCCGACTACATACGCAACCTGATTGAGGAATGGCAACAGAAATTCGATTTGGAAGCGAATTATAAGATTGCGCACCTCTTAGCCGCAGAAGAATCTACGGAGGGCAGGGAATGAAAGTATATTTGAAATACCGAGGGATAGGCAGGTTTGCAGAGCCTGCCTTTTGTATTGCGGAAAAGTCCTTAGAACTTGATTTTGAGGGGATTAAGGGCTTGTCTGGGGAGTTTGTTTTGCTGTATCGGATAAACTTCCAGTCGGAGAAGAAAATCACGCTACGGGCTTGTAAAACGACGATACCGCTCGAAGAATTAAAAGCGGGACAACTGGACGGAAAGGTGATTCATTGTGTGCGCGGAATCAAGGTGTCCGAGTACGATATAGAGCCGTTGGTGTTAAAAGACATCGACGGCAAATTTTTTGCCCACGGTATGCTGACGGACATAGAAAATACCGTCGCGGGCTTGGTGAAAACCACGCGGGCGCAGAGCGAGGAAATAAAGGAACTCAAAACCGCTTTGGCAGAGGAAATCAAAGCCAAAGAGGAAGTCCTGGCAAAAATGAAAGCGTATGCCGATAACGGCGCGGAAGTAACATTTTAAGGAGAAAGAAAGATGAAAAAGAAAAGATTATGGAACGTGTTGATCGTGGCGGTATTGATTGCCTTTCTGGGCGTTTGCCTGGGCTTAATCTTCGGGTTTCGTTCGGCGGACGTCATGACGACGAAAGCGGAGGAAACGTCTATTGAAAGCCCGCAGGAGAGCGTAGAATCGCCTACAAGCGACGATAATTCCGCAGGCGGAGAAACACCCGAGGAGGACATAGGCTTCGATTTGGACGCGTTTTTGGAATGGGTGCAAAAGTACGCGGACGAAGCGGGAATCGGCGACGAATACGCAAAGGCGGTGGAAGCGATTAAAGCCGCCGCTTCCGAAAAGCAAGTGACGATTTCCACGGTGGCAAGCGTGGCACAACTTGCCGTGTTCCTCGTCTATCTGATTTACACAAATGTCAAAAACGGGAAACTCAAAAAGCAGTTGAAAGAGGTATCGGAGAAGTTGGATTTACAGCTTAAAGGCACGAACGGACTGATCGACGAATCGAACGCGAACGGGGAAACGGGACAGTCTACAAAACAGGAAGTGGAAGCGCTGACAAAGGCGGTGTCGCATTTACTGACGGGATTCACGGTGTTGACCGATCGGTTTAATATCGGCGCGGAGAGCAAAGAAGCGGTGAAGCGTGAATTTAACCGTGCGGCGCGGGAGATAGACGGCGAGAGCGTGAAGGAGAAAGCCGATGAAGAAGATAAAGCACTCTAAGGAGTGGTACTACAACGCAAGACTGATCGCGTATTGGGTGGGCATGGCGCTGTGTGTCGTGCCTACCTTGATAGCGGGGATATGGAAATTGCCCGTAATAGCGGTAAAGGACGCGGACAGTACGCTGTCGGGTGTGTTCGTGGTATGCATGGTGTGCGCGGCGCTGCCGCTTTATAAGGCGTTGCTGAAAGTTATAAAGAGTCCGAACGCGGCGGTGATTTGCTGGGTGCTGTTCGCGCTGATGGCGCTTGTCAATTCTATGGAGAAATCCACGATAGAGGGCTTGACGTTCGTCTTTGCGGTCGCGGCAATCGGGAATACGCTCGGAGCAATCTGTTTTAAGTTGTCCAAGGAGTTCGAGGAGCTTTGGCGGCATTGCGGGCAGGTGGAGATTGTAAACGAACAGCTGGGGGGAGATAAAAGATGATGCGAAGATTAGAAGAAGAAAAGAAAGAAGCGGTCCCTTTCATTTATGCGCCAAGGGTGAAAGAGAAGACGGAAAATTCATTTGTAGATGGTTTACTGACAGTCATTGACATTATTATTTTTACCGCATTAATAGCCTCTTATCTGATTGTATTCGATATGTCGGGAAGTTTCAGTATCAAGGAAATCACGTTTAATACATTGTGGTTTGCGGCGGGTACGGTATCCGTGGGAATGCTGACGAAGAAGATTGCCCGAAACAAGGGACGGAGTACTCAGGAGTACACCGAAGCAGATAAAAAAGCCAATGAAGCGCTTAAAAAACTCGGCGATTCGGAGTATGCCGGACAAGTGCCGAGATATTGCGAGAATTACACAGAAAGGGTAATAAAGCGTACGCGAACGCAATATTTGAGCGTTGTGGGATTGACGGTTCAAGACTATACGCAACGTTTTATCGGTCTTGAAAATCGAGAGCTGCGGGGGCTAATAAAAAACGGGGAAATAAATCGAAAGCAATATAAAGCCATTCGAAAATGCGATAAAGTTAATATAAAGCCTTACGACCCGAATTTTATTCTTTCCTTCAAGAGCGAGATTGACTGCGGCAAATCCCCGTCGGAAATGTATAATACGGAGCGAGAAGATAAATTGGATACGGCGAAATCGATATTAACCACTCTTGTGTCGTCGGTATTCGTGTGTTCTTTGGTGTCGGACGTAGTGCTGAATCTGTCCAAGGAAGTGATCGTAGCGGCAGCAATTAAGATAATCACAATGTTGATTTATATCGCATTTAAAACTTCTTTTGGGTGGAATATCTCACGGAAAGAAATCAAAAGAAACGAGTTGAGGGCTTCCGAAGCCGAAGCGTGCGAGAAATGGTGCCGAGAGAATCCGCCCAAGGTCACCGAAACGGCGGAGGCGATAAAATGATATTGGGAATAATAATCTGTCTGATTATGATTTTCAGTGGAGATTATCAGGATTAAGAAAACCCCGACAGGGCAGATAATACTGCTTTGTCGGGATGTTTTTTGCGTTTCGTACAAAAAAGTTGGCAGTGGACTATTGACAAATTGTATTTATAGGGTATAATATGTATTAAGAGATATTTGACGAATATTAAAATTTTGCTTGACAAAACTAAAAGAAAAATTGTAATATAGTAATAACTTGTTTGTTTTATTGGTAATTTGGAGGTATATAATGGCAATTTTTTATCCCGCACCGAAAATAGCACAATGGTTTATAAACCGTGCATATTTAGATGTTGACAACGGCGGTGAAGTAATGACCCATTTGAAATTGCAAAAATTATTGTATTATGCACAGGGTTGTTATTCGGCTATGAAAGGACGTTTATTGTTTAAGGATAAAATTTGTGCTTGGATGCATGGTCCCGTGGTACCGTCGGTGTATGAAATCTATAAGAATTACGGAGCAAAAATAATTGATCGTACAGAACAAATAACGATTGACCAAGAAACGGAAAATGTTTTGGAAGAAGTGTATCAAGTCTTTGGTCAATTTTCTGCATTAAAATTAAGAGAAATGACGCATAACGAAACGCCTTGGAAAAATACGGAACAAGGCAAAGAAATCCCTGTGAAAAGTATAACGGAGTATTTTAAGGAAAATTATATTACGGCAGATTGATATGGGGATAAAAAAACCAAAGATAAATATTAAAATTACCGAAATAAAAGAAAATGTTTGTGAGGCAAATAGACAAACAATTGTATTTTCTTTCGAATATTTAACAGAAGTAGAAGATTTTAATTTTCATTATTACGATAAGGATAGCAGAGAGGGTATTAAAGTATTTAATGAATTGGCGCATAAATTGTCCTTGCTTTCTCAAAAAACATGGGAGGAATTAAATAACGCAGGAAAAAGGAATGGCGGAGAAGAAAAAATGACCGTGGGAGAGTTCAAAACCCGCTTCGCCAATTCCTTAAAGCATGTCACTAAAGACGAAACGGTTTACATAGTAAGATTTAATAAAGACAAAAGATTGTTCTTTCGCCGTGGAAGGCATTGTAAAAGAGTGGCTCAAATTTTGGCTTGTGAGTTTAAGCTTGGTATGGCTTATGATCACGGAAGTTGACTTTTTAGAAAAAATAGCATATACTAATATCAACAGTACCTCGCACGCCTCTTTACAATGCGTACCACGCGAGGTCATTTCTACGCTAAACAGCTCTTGACAGTAAAGCCCCATGATACGGGAACGCTTGAAATCAAGAGCTTATCTTTTTGCAATTTTGGTAGTTAGATTGAAAAAAGCGGCTATAAATGCAATGTAACAATCATAAATGAGTTTAATAAACGAGACAAAAAGAGAAGTCGGGCTTTTATAAGCTCGGCTCTCTTTCACGAAAAAAGCGGCTCCGAAGAACCGCATTTTTAATCGATAACGACAGAAGAAATTTTTGTGGTGTAATTGTGGTGTAAGTGCTATAACCCTTATAAATAAAGGACTGTACGGGCGATGACTTTGGTTCAAGTCCTGTCATCCGCACCAAATATGCAGATTGTCGAATAAAAATTCGGCAATCTGCTTTTCTTGTGCTCGTTTTGAATAGAAAATGAATAAAATTGGACGTTTTTATACGTTTTCGGCATTGTTTGTGGTGTAAATTGTGGTGTAAAAATTGCCCTCAAACCCGTTAAAAATCAAACAAAACCTTGTCCATTTGCTCTTTCATGAACTCGTCGGAAAAATGTGTATAAACTTTCCCTACGAGCCTTTCGGGGCTATCGCCCATCCATATATCGACAATATCGGGGCGCACGTATTCTTGACATTTGGTTGCGAACGTATGACGTAAAGAATATTGAGTGATGCCTTTATCAGAAAAAATTTTCTTGAAAATGCGGTTTAAGGTTTGAGTGTTTACCGACGGCGCAAAACTCTTCGAAAAGTCCAGCTTTCCCTTTATCCTATCGGATATAGGGATTTTTTTATACTCGATTTTCCCGTTTTTACGTTTTGCGTTTCGTCCGACAAGGAAATCGCCTTCTCTATGTACTGTGGGCAACTCGCAGGGACGAAAACCAAAATACAGCATTATCAGGATCGGCTGCTTGTATTCTATATATTCTTTGGATTCCAAAGCGATCAATAAAAACCTGACTTCTTTGTTGGTTAAATTTCGTCTGTTCTGTCGTTCCACCTTTTTGAAAGGAATAAGCGTAACGGGATTGCGAGGAATAAGACCGCAAAGGTTGGCATACTTGAAAATCGAGTTTGCTACAATTCGAGTATCCTCATAGAGGCGTCCCGAAAGTTCGGAAAAGATTTTATCAAGGTCAATGGTTTTTATATTGATAATAGCTTGTCCGTGGAGAGGTGGAAATAAAAATCGATCATAGTAGCTTCGATAATTCAAATAGGTGCGTTCACAAAGCTTGGTTTTTTTATAGGTAAACCATTCTTCGGAAACTCCTTCAAAAGTGTTCTCTCGCACAGCTCTTTCCGCTTTCTTTTGATATTTCTCTATTTCTCCCGGCTCTGTCTTTTCTAAGAACTTCTTTTTTGCTTCCGCCAAATTTTTGGAAGAAGCAGTGATATAGTATCCATTTCTTCTGTACTGAATTTCGTAATAAAATCCGCGTTTTCCGCTTGGTCTTTTTACGATATGGGCTACAAGCCCGTTAGCGATAAATTCTTTCTTAAAGCTTTTCGACATTCTTGACATTGAAATCTCCTTCATGGTAAATTTCAATTCTGCCGTTATCGATTTTTGTTTAGAAGATATGGTAGCCCCGCATTCCAAGTCGTCAATTTTTTCTGCAAAAGTCGCCAACTCCTGGGCTAACTTAATAGCTTCTTTGCGTTCCTGAACCAACATAAGCCGCGCTGTCAACTGTACTAAATCGTCTGAAAGTTTCATCTTTCCACCTCTTTTTATCTTTGAAAACAAACATTTGTTTGCCTTCAATAAGAGTATAGCACAATATATATGACAGACGTATGCCTGTTTTAAAAAATAGTTTGAAAAAATTTTAGAAAAATTATTTTTTGTCGGGGGCTTTGGCGATTTCTTCAATCATGACGAGCATTTTTTCGGCAAAGGCTTCGCCTTTCACTCGTTCAAGTTCGTTGAAGGCGTCGAGTCTACGCCATTCTTTCTCGCTTAAATAGGTAGGGTGCCGTCCTACGCCCAGCGCCTTGTCCTCGTCCGACCATTCAAGAGGGGGCGATGAAAGTCCAAGAGCTTCTTCAATAGCTTGTACCGTATCAATCCGCGGCGTCTTGGTAAATCCTCTAAAAATATCTTCAACTGTACGCTTTGAAACTCCTGATTTTTCAGAAATGATAGAATAATTAAAATGCAACTCTTTCTTTTTCTGTTTCCATAATTCTAAGTTCATAAGGTACCTCCTAAAAGTATTATATAAAAAACCACAGAAAATTTCAACTTTTTTCATTAAAACGCTTGACAAGCACAGAAATATGTGCTATTATACATTTAGAAAACACAGAAAACTGTGTAGTTTATACCGAAAGGCTGGATAAAGTTTTTTATATGCTATAATTCTGTCACAAAGAAAGATTTATGAGAAAAAAAGTCGAATTGTAGCATAAAAACGCTTGACTGTCAAGCGTAAGAAAATTTTGAAAAGGAGGTGCGAACGATGAACCCCATAGAGTTATTGAAAAAGTATGATATTCCTCAACCGCTTTTGGCGAATGAAATGGGTATTACGCGGCAGGCGTTAAATTTGTGGTTTTCGGGGAAAGTAACTCCAAAGCCGAGAAGCATGAAGCGGATTGCGGAAGCGATGAAGCGTTTAGGCGCTGATACCAACGAAATTGAAGTATATAAAGCCTTTATAAGTTAAAAACAACAGACGAAGTAATCGCGTGTTTTGTGAAATAGCCCGTGGAGGGAAAGGAGCAAAGATGACACAATCCGAACTGAACGAAATCCTTGAAAAGCATAGGAAATGGCTGAACGATGAAGAAGGTGGGGAAAGGGCAGACCTTAGCGGGGCAAACCTTAGCGGGGCAAACCTTAGCGGAGCAAACCTTAGCTGGGCAGACCTTAGTGGGGCAAACCTTAGCGGAGCAAACCTTAGCGGAGCAAACCTTAGCTGGGCAGACCTTA
>OGNQ01000599.1_pt1 | contig 34452 bp, 54 predicted proteins | sample 1573481 | NCBI WGS metagenome assembly OGNQ01 (sample SAMEA2581920, study PRJEB24529) | metagenome | biome: Human gut stool | place: China | collected 2011 | reverse complement strand
ATAACTACACCGGCTACATTAAGCTCGACGGCAATGTGGACGTCTCCGGGCAGCTTTCGGCGGACGCGCTGTATTCCGCCTTCGGCGAGATCGCGGACTTGAGCGTCAACCGGCTGTCGACCTCGCGCCGGGTGGTCAAGTACCTTGCTAAAGACACAACGGACGACAATTTTATTCGCGTGGAGGGGCAGAGCCTTGAGTTCGTCGCGGGCATCGCCAAAAGCACGACGGAGCAGGCAAAAAACCCGAACGGGGAGCTGATCTACTGGGAGGCAGACCCCGCGGGCGCGTCTATCGGCTCGGACGGCTATCCCTATGCCAATGGCGAGCGCATTTTTACCACCACCAAGCAGACGAGCTGGCCGGTGATGGTCTATCAGTACGAGGAGCAGGTCAAGCGCGCGATTTCGTTCCAATCGGACGGCCAATACTACTACCCTGTGGACGTCTTCGGCGCGGGCGACAACAACGGCAAGCAGCGCGGCTACCTCGTCAAGCGGCAGAACTCGCTGGAGCTGACGTATGAGACGAGCATGGGCAAACAGCTCGGTCTTGCCGCGCTGGACGAGGGGTATTTGGACCTCTTCGGGCTGCGGAAAACCGTGGGACTTAATTTCGCAAGTTGGGAGCAGGGAAGCTTTTTTGAGACGGTAGAGGGTATTTCAGAGCCGCTTAAGTATGGAGTAGAGTTTGCGACGGTTGGTGGAAAGAAAGTTCCCGTCAAGATCATCTACTCAGACGGGGCGGAAATGGCAATCCAGTGGACGGAGTGATAGGGATGGACAAAAATTGCTTTGTTAAGGGCATTATGGCGGGGAAAATGCTCAAGACGCGGAATGTTGGGATACCGGCGAGTGCTGTATCCGTCACGCCGTCCAGCGCCGCCGGTTACGACAAGGCAAGCTTTTTAGCGGGGCTTGCCGTTGGCATGAGCACGCAGGGGGCACTGCGGTGGGCAGCATTGCTAGGCGTAATCAGTACAAGGGTATCGTCCACAGACGAAATGCTCGTAGAACTGTACATCCTGGATATGCTCGGCAAGCTTGTTGTCCCAAAGCTGCCCGGTATGACAGATCTTCAAACATGGCTAAAAGAAGAAAGTTTTACGGACCCGAGCGAGTATGCGGAAAGGCGCAAAAAATTCGGTCAGGAAATTGCTTGGTACTTTTATAAAAAGGGATTTAAGTTATCTGCTTATGGCGGTGTTGACTTACCCCTAAAAATAAAAGATATGACCAGCATTAAATCCAGCGATAGTTCCGGCTATTGGAAATACTTTCCTTACGGGTCATCTTATGGGGAGCAACAGGTAGCCTCGATTGAAGATGATGGCTCGACGCGCGGCGCAAATGTTCGCTCGAAATTTACGATGCCAGAAACAATCCCCGGAGAGTTGATTGGAGATAACACGATCAAAATTACGTGTGGAGTGCTGCCACGGGGAAAATATAGGCTATCGTGCGTCAGCGCACAGGCATGCACACCGGCACCTTTGGCTAATGCGGATGGGTTATGGGCTGGTATACAGCTTCAGCACCCGTACAACAAAGATCCAGGATATACCGTTACCAAAGAGACCGCTGGGGTTAAACACAACAGTTACAACACGATTATGATTCGTGGATTTCCACCCGGCAACTACATCGAATTTGATACCAAAGTCAATGGCGCTGAATTTTCTTTTTACGTTTGCTCTATATCTTCGAGCAGAGACGAAACCTCGATACCAAACTCGTATCTTGGTCGAGAAATTAAATTTGCCCCCAATACGACATATACCGCATCGGTGGAATACTCACTTGAATTGCTTGAAATTTATGACCCCATCCCAGACGAAAAAGCGTCTCTTGCAGATGTGTTAAAAGCGGCAGATAGGTCCGGGCTATACTATCAATCCATCACCGATGGGAAGACTCTATTACCAATGTTGTTAATCGACAACGACCCCGTTACGATACGAGACATCGAAAAAGTTAGAATAGCCAATAACGGAAAAGTACAGCCTGATGTAAAGTATTCTGCAAAAAATTACAGATACGATAAAACTGATGGGACTATGGAACTATTAGCCGAAAACGATGATCCTGAATATATGCGGTTATTCAAATGGACAGACTACGTAGACGGAAAGACTGAAGAGCATGAAAAGATAACTGTTGTTAAATCTTGCGACTATGAGTTTACAAACGAGAAGGTATATTCAAAGCCTATTTTCCGCTTATACTCAACAGAAAAGGACAGCAAAGGATTAACTGTAAGTAGCTCTTTTAGTGTTGGGATAAGGAGGGTAACGTGATGATTTATAGAACCGTTGATAATCAGGGTGCAATGGCTGCTGCAAAGGATTTGATGGAAAGGCAATCAGATGGACTTGTGCTTTTGTTTTCGAGTGAGCTAGCCGTAGTTTACGGGCATCCTCAATACATCGACACAAATGTATGTGCACGCAATGGGGCATTTTTGTATCAGGCGTGGCACCTCGGAGGGGCTATTATTTGCTTCCCGGGAGATTTATCCATCATGGAGCTAAAAAATGGTGGAAGCAATTTCGGTTACGAATCCATTTCTGCTGTGCGCGATATGCTAGAAAGTCGTAAGATAGATGCTCTTATTGATGGAAACGACTTAATGGTAGACGGACGGAAATGCGGTTCCTGGGCTCGCACAAGCGATCGCGGATATACCCAGACGGTAGTGCATTTTTCCATCAATTCGGATATGACGACCATCCGGGAACTGTGCACGAAACCGATGGCTAAAATTCCTGGTGCATTGAGCGACTATGGGATTACTGCGGAGGATATATGGACAGTTATAAAAGAGCACATGCCGCTGTCATCGCTTACGCGCTCAACCTGATCGACCTATCATGCACGCTCTGGGCGCTGCATGGCGGGGCGGTGGAGCTAAACCCGCTGATGCGGGAGGTCACGGTGATGGTAGGTTACAAGGTCATCATCGTGTGGGGGCTGCTGTGGTGGCTGTCCCGCCAACGGGAGAGGGCGGCGCGGTATGCGCTATACGTTGCTGCCGTGGTCTACGGAGCGGTGGACGTGTACCATATAATCAACATTTTATGATAAAGGAGGGCAACATGGACAAAACCATTGACGATCTGCTTGCGGCGGAGGCTGTATCGGCGGATGATCTCTTTGTGGCGCAACAAAATGGGACGGCAAAAAAGGTGTCTGGTGACACTTTGCGCAGATATTTGGGGGCGGAGGCCGGTTTACCAAAGCCTGATGGCGCGGAAGAAGGGTCTTTTCTCCGCATACGGAATAAGAAATGGGTGGCGGAAAAATCACCTGTTCTCATCGACCTGTATTCCGCGGGTGTAAATGCAGACCCATCGCGACTTGGGACACCCATCTCATTCGATGTATCTACAGACATCGGGACTCAGCTTGCGGCTGCCGCCAAGAACGGTGGGGCATTGCTCAAATTCGGGTTCTTGGATAATCAAGATCGCTTACCGGTACAGGCATATTTTGTTGGGATCATGATCGAAGGCGTGGAAACGTACCAGTTCTATGGCAAGGCGTTTTACGATCAGTGGGGCGTCAATATTTTTTTCGATATGAATCTGCAAAATAGTAGAATATCCTCTTTCTGCACAATCGACCAACCGCGGCTACCGGAAGCGGCTGACGACGGGGCGTTTCTGCGATGGAGCATTGAACAGCAAGAGTGGGTGGCGGAAACCGTGCCCGCGGCGGAAGGAGGGACGTTCTGATGGCGGAATATCTGGTACAGGGCGAAAGCATTACGGCAGTCGCCGACGCTATCCGCGAGAAAGGCGGGACGACCGCGCCACTGAGCTTTCCGGCGGGGATGGCTAAGGCGGTGAGGGGTATCCCGTCGGGCGGGACTGATATCTCTCTTGGCCTAACCGCCGCCACCGTGGGTCAGACTGTCAAAGTCAAGGCCGTTGACACCGAGGGAAAGCCAACTGCGTGGGAAGCGGTGGATGCTGCGAGGGGCGAGACGTGGGAAAAGATTGCGGAAATCGATGTCGATGTCGATGCCGCAAACGATGTTTTCGTGTGGGAATACAAAAACCTCCCAAATTATAAAGAACTCCTGTACAGAAAAGTAAGCTTGGTTGGCAGTACTGAGACTAACTCTGGTATAACAATTTCTATCAATAACAGCCTTCCACAATTCAGCGGTATGGCGTATTCCAAAAAAGGCGGGCAATTTAATGGTTGGGGCAAGATTTTGACGTTTCCATTCGGATGGGTTCACGTTTGTTCTCCTAATGCAAACTCTCCAACAAACTATGCCTCGGGGGGGTTGTCGACGATGTATAACGCAATCCCGTTTGACGGAGACAGTATTACAAGCGTAAAACTTTCCGGTCACGCGACATACAAAATTGCAGGCGGAAAGATATTACTGTATGGGAGGAAATGACGAGCATGAAAATTTGTGAAAACGGCATAATCCGTGACATGACAGCGGAAGAAGTCGCGGAGTTTGAAAAACTGGCGGCAGAAGCGCCCACGCCCGAACCATCGCCCGAAGAACGCATTGCGGCGTTGGAAAAGGACAATGCCGAGCTGCGCGAAGCTTTGGATGCGCTGCTGACGGGGGTGACGGCATGAACACTCTGAGGGAACGAGTCATCTCGTACAATAAGGAAGTCAAGGCCGCACTACAAGCAGTCTACGACGACCTTAACCATGGCCAGCGGAAGAAACTGCTGCGCAACCCCGCCATCCGCGCTATGTTTGAGCGGTATGGGGTGGAAATCGAAGAGTAAAGGAGAGGAATATGGGAGATTTGGCAAGCATCGCGGCGCTGTGCTCCGAGGTGACGATCATCATCGGGGCGGCAGCGCTGTTCATCAAGCCCGTGCGGGACCGGGTGCTGGGCTTTGACAAGCTCAAAGACGCGCTAAAGTGCGGGCTTCGGCACGATATGCTGCACACATACTACAAAAACCGCGAGAGCCAGACGATCCGTCAGTATGAGCTTGAGGATTTTATCTACCTTTACAAAGGCTATAAGGCGCTGGGCGGCAACAGTTTTATTGACAAGATCAAGTCCGAAATCGACGAGTGGGAGGTTCGGTCGTGAGAAAGGCGTGGACGGCGGCGCGGGAGTGCTGGGGCAGAATGAGAAAGCGGGACAGGTACATATCCATCGCTATTTTCAGCCTGACGTGGTACACCGTCGCCTCGCTCACCATGACGGCGCTCGGCGTGCCGCCGCCGGACGTACTGACGGAACGCTGGTTCAAGGCATGGACAACAGAGCTTGTCATTGTGGCAGGCATCAAGATTTTCAGAAAGGACGAAACGACACTATGAATAACGATTTGCTGAAAAAGAGACTGGCGAACCTGTGCAGCGTGAAGAGCATTGTGACGATCGCCGCCACCGGCGCGGTGATCTACGGCTTTGTCGTTGACAAGATCACGGGCGAGCAGCTCATGCTGATCTACAGCTCTATTATTGCGTTCTACTTCGGAACTCAGTCGCAGAAGAATCAGGACGTCATCGATGCAAAGGGAGATTGACAATGTATCACAGTAGGGACATTGCCGACCTGCGCGCCGACGTGCGGGCAAACTGCGCCATCTTCCTCGACCTCTGCAAGGAGGCGGGTCTTCCGGTGCTCGTGACGGAGACGGTGCGAGACGACGAGTACCAGCGCTATCTTGCGCGCATGGGCTACGCGGCAAAGACCGCGACGCGCCCGACGTTCCACTCTGTCAAGGCGGGGCTTGCGTTCGACATTTGCAAAAACGTCAAGGGGCATGAGTACGACGATCCGTCGTTCTTCGCCCGCTGCGGGCAGATCGGCAAGCAGGTGGGCTTTTCGTGGGGCGGGGACTGGACGAAATTCCCCGATAAGCCGCACATCCAGTGGGATGACCACGGGAGATATTCCGGCAGTATGATTTTGGCGGGCAAGTACCCGCCGGAAATGGAGGAGTACATGGATCAGGCAACGTTTAACAAGATGATGGACAACTACCTTGCGCAGCTCGGCACGAAGCCCGTGGCGACCTGGGCAAAGGCAGACTGGGAAAAGGCAAAGGCCGAAAAGATCACGGACGGCAGCGCGCCGCAGAGATTTATCACGCGGCAGGAAGTCGTGACGATGATCCAGAGATCAACAAAATAACGGTGTCCGATTTGGGCACAGGAAGGAGCGGGCGGCGAAAGCCCACGCGCAAGCGCCTCTGCAAGCCTTACACGGGCATGAATAGTCAGCACCGAGCGATCCGCGCGCAACTATCCTCTATGGCCCCACGCAGGGCTATAGCATACATCCAATCTTATGACCTGCCTCCCGATGAGATGGCATGCCTTATCGAGTGCGACGTGCGGCGCAAGAGCTACGCGCAAGTGTGTGCAGCGCTGCACCTGTCGCCGGAGGCAGTCAACCGCTGCCGCAGGCGGGCATACGAAAAAATCGCAGATGGACAAAGAGAGCACCGAGGTTAATCGGCGCTCTCTTTTTTTATTCTTTCTTGTTGCGGTGCTTTTCCAGGTATTCTTTGGCACGTTCCGCGAGGTAACTGCATTTCCACCCTTCGGCGGTGTTCAAGCCGCAACTACCGCAGTCGCAGCACCTTTCAAACTCTTCGAGGATCGCTTCCGCCTGGGCCTTGCTTGCAATAAAAAAGCTACTCATTTGATCCACTCCCTTGTTATAACAAAGATTTTGCATCTACGCCGAGCACGTCGGCAATGGCAATCAGGTTTCTGGCTGTCAAGTTCCCGGCTTCGGCCTCCCCCAGCTCTACACGCTGGATCTGGCGGACGTTCACGCCGGACCTCTCAGCAAGGCTGGCTTGCGTCAGCTCGGCCATGCGGCGCGACCATTCCAATTTTGATATCACGCGGTTATGGCAGTCGCGGCCATAAGAGACGAGCGAGCACGTCGTGCAGTCACCGTCAGCCTGCTTGCAGTCGGCATATTTTTTTCGCATATCGGTTATCTTGCCTCCATTAGTAACTCATGGCCTTGCGCATCATTTCACAGTGCGCGTCGTAGATTTCCTCGGCCTTCTTGGCAGCCTCGAATTTCCGCTTGTTTTCTTCGCGCTCCTCGCCATAGATATCAGCGGCAATGTCATCAGGGATAGCAGCCAGCACGCGGTCGTTGCCTTTGCGGGCGATCAGGATGCAGGGGATACCGCGCTCGTTCCACATTTCTTTAAGCTCGGTCGGCTTGCCGTTGACGGTGAGCTCGTCCACGCTGTACGTGTACTTGCTGCAATCGCATTCGACGTTCCAGCCATCAGCATAAACGGTCTCGCGGGTGATATGGTTAGAGGTGATCGTTGCAGAGATCTTAGCGCCTCTTGCGGTCGTCCAAGCATAAGTCTTAGTCATTGTTGTATCCTCCCAAGGTGTTGCCCCTCTCTTGTTTACATGCTTATTATACGCTAATATTAGCGCGTTGTCAAGAGGATTTTGCAAAATATTTTTTGACCAAATAATGACCAAACGATGACCATTTGCGGGGCGCGATCCACGGTATGATAGAGGCAACAAAAGGAGGTGCGCGCGCATGGACCAGTTTGCAATTGCCGGATACAGCGGCGGAAACTGCATGATGTGTGTTATCGACAACGGTGATATTTTCCAGGCCGACTATTTCGGCAACCGCCAGCAGCTCATCGGCAAGACTACCTCGGCATACGCCGAGCTGGAAGCCACCACGCAGGAGTATTACGACAAGCTCGTCGAGCTTGGCGTCATCACGCCGCCAAAAACGCAGGAGCAGCTGATGAGCGAGATGCAGTCGGCCATGAGCGACATGGCCGAGGTCATCAAGGGCCTCTCGGACCAAGTAAAGGAGCTGAAGGAAAATGGACCTCAAGCAACTCTTAGCGGCAGCGGCGAAAATGTTCCCTTCCGCAAACCTGCAAGGCGCGGCGGCGAGAGCGGAGCAGGCGATCAGCGGGACGGCTGACACGCTCGAGGGCGTGCAGAGCACGGCGCGCCGCCTCGGCATCGACCCCAACATCGCTAACAGCCTCTACGCGCGCTACGGGCGCACAATGCAAGCAAAGGCCTTGTGTGGCCTTCTCGGTACGACGCCGGAGGCTTTGCGCTCCGATGCCAACAAGATACTCGGCGGCGCACAGAACGCCTCACAGGCCCCGCAAAAGGGCAAAGCGGGGCGCTCAACCAAATTCCCCCGGCTGAAATAGCCGTTGGAATAATTTTTTTGAGGAAAGGAGAATGCACTATGAACAACGATCAGAGCACCGGCATGAGCTGGCTCGCGGTACTGTTTATCATCATCGTCATCACGGCGCTGTTTGGCGGCTTTGGCAACGGCTTTGGCTTTGGCCGCGGCAATATGCCGTATCCCGTCAATGACACCGGCTGCAACCGCGTGAGCAACTGCGAGGTCGAAAAGCGGGGGATCATCGACACGTCCCGCACGCAGTATCTCATCGAGCAGCAGAGCAACGACACGCGCATGGCAATCAACGCCAGCACCGAGGCGATCACCAGTCAGGCCAGCCGCATCTATGAGCAGCGCCTGCAGGAGACCATCTTAGACCTCAAGATGGAGAACCAGAGCCTCAAGAATGGGATCTTTACCAAGGAGCAGACGGACGCCTTGGCGGCGAAGATCTCCGATTGCTGCTGCGGTTTCAACCGCCGTCTGGACGCGATCGAGGGCCGCATGCTGACCAAGCCCGCGCTGTACGGCGTGGCTTCGACCGGCGCAGGCCAGATCATCCCCGCGTCTTGCGGCTGCAACGGCAACGTCAACCTTTAATACCATATTCCCCGCTTGGGGGACATGGCAGGCCCCTATGGCCGGGTAACAGGCGGGGCAAAAGCCCCGCCATTTTTTGAATGGAGGACAAAACAATGTCTTGTAAATCCGCTCTTTACGCTGCCATGCAGACGCCCACTGCAGTCGCGGTCGACGGTGTCATCCCTCTTGGCAGCCTTATCCGCCGCTACGGCTGTGATGTGGCGCTCAACGGAAATGCTGTCAACATTACCGGCGCAGGCTACTACGATGTCGACGCCTCAGTTACCGTCACGCCTACCGCTGCCGGAACCGTCACCGTTACACTCTACAAGGACGGCGTCGCCGTTCCCGGCGCGACTGCATCCGAGACTGCTGCCGCCAACGGCACGGTCGATCTCAGCATTCCGGCGCTTGTGCGTCAGGTCTGCTGCGCTGCGGGCTCCGCTTTGACGCTGGTGCTCACCGGTGCCGCTGCTACGGTCAATAATGTGGCGCTGCGCGTGCAGCGGATCTGAGAGGTGCGCGATGGTGCAGCTCTTGATCGGGATGCTGCTTGGCGCGATGGTGGCCACGCCCACAGGGCGCAGCATCGGCAATCAGATCGGCGACGCGGCGATCGCTGAGATCAAAAAAGCAATGCCGAAGCCGACCGCAGAAAGCGAGGAAAAAAATGAAACTCATTGAAAAACTGTCGGAAATGGTCGACGAAGAGATCGAGGATGCGAAGAAATACGCGAAATGCGCGCTCAAGTACAAGGACGAGCGTCCGGCGCTGGCGAAGATGTTTTACGATCTTTCCGGCGAAGAAATGCGGCACATGACCATGCTGCATGCAGAGGTCGAGGCGGTCATCCAGAAGTACCGGCAAGAGCACGGCGAGCCGCCCGAGAAAATGAAAGCCATCTATGACTATCTGCACGAGAAACAGATTGAGAGAGCTGCCGACGTCAGACGCCTGCAGGACATGTATCGCGGCGCGTGACTGTGTTCGCGGCTGTGTTCACACAACTGGTTATAACTGGTTGTAACTGGCAGTAACAAAGCGTTCAGAAAACGCAAAAAAGCCTTGGCATCACTGGTTTTTCCAGTAATACCAAGGCTTTTCGCTTTGGCGCAGCAGGAGAGATTCGAACTCTATTTAACTTGTGGAATTTCAAGGGTAAAATGGATTCTGTGTTCAAGGGTGTGTTCATGCGGAGGAGCATTAAAAATTCTCCTGCATTTTCTCCTCGGCGGCTTTGATGGAGTTTTGCCGGACGTGGGTATAGATATCCATCGTCGTGGAGAGCTGAGCGTGGCCGAGAAGGGCCTGCATCGCCTTAAAGTCAACGCCGCACTCGTAAAGTGCGGTCGCGTAGCCGTGGCGGATCTGATGCGGGGTAACCGTGACGCCGGATGCCTGTTGATACTTTTTGTACGCATCGAAAAAATGGTCGTCCGTCATGGGCTCACCATTGGGCTCGGCGAAAAGGTAGCCTTTGGGCAGGCGCTTCGGCAGCAACTTGTCGAGAGCGTCGAGGAGCGGCACCTCGCGCGTGCCCTTTTCGGTCTTCGGCTGCTTGATCTGCGCATGGTTGCCGACGTAGTACACGGATTTGGTGATGCTGATCCGCTTTGCCTTGCGGTCGATGTCCGCGCCGGTGAGGGCCAGCGCCTCGCCGCGGCGGCAGCCGGTATAGTAGACCAGCGCCGCAAACAGGCCGAAGGGGGTATCTTTGGCGTGGGCTTTGATAAGCTTGACCTGGCTTTCGTCCGGCGGCATGCGGTAAGTCACTTTCAGGCCCTTGGGCAGGCGCAGCGCCTCGGCCGGATTATATGGCAATGCGCCTTGCACAACGGCAAAGCGCAAAATCTGCCTGATGATCTGCAACTGCGTCGCGGCCGTTTTGCGGGCACGAGTGGCCGAAAAGTCGTGGATATAAGCGTCGATCATCTGCGCGGTGATCTCCGAGACCTGGCAGTCGCCGAACTCGTCCTTTGCCCGCTTGAGGGCAGGGCGGTAGTTTTTGGTTGAGTTGTGCTCGAGCGTTGGCTCGATCTCGTCCCACCAGGCATCCGCGAGGGAGGCAAAAGTGGTCGCTTCTATGGTTTCCTGTTTGGCCTCGGCCTCGGCGGCGGCGCGGTCGAACGCCTTGACTTTCTCCCAGACCTCGCGGTCGGTCTTGCCGCGGAAGGCTTTGCGCTTGCCGTTGATACGGATGATCGTCTCATGCAGGCCGTCCGGCCGGACGTAGTATTTTGGATATTTGGCCATATCAGCCGCCCGCGCACTTTTTGCACGGCGTCAGACCGGCGTTTTGAGCATCGGAGAGCGTGACCTCGTAATAGTCGCCGTCGTTACAATGTGAGTCATAGTGATAACGCTTGCCGGTCTTGGTGCGATAAACCTTGCGCTCGTTTTGCGTGGCGGGCTGGGAGTCCTGCGCGTTTGCGTCCGTCTTGGTAGACGGCTGAGGCGCGGGGGCAGGGGTTTCGGTTGGTGTGGACGGCGTGGTCGTTTCAGTCTTGGTCTCGGTCGACGTGGACGGTGTAGTCGTGTCCGTCTTGGTGGTCGTTGTGGTCTTGGTGGAAGTCGATGGCTTGACCGTCTGCTCCTGACGGGTAGAGGGCGTGTCATCCTTATCCTTAGACGCGTCATCGCCGTCACCGGTGACGACACCGATGAGCACCAACAGCGCGGCCGCGCCACTGACAATTGCGGGAACTTTTTTCTTTCTTCTTGTGCGGGCCATTTGAGCCGCCTCCTCTACCTGATCTTTGCTGTAGTCTTTGACATCGCTGATGCCGGTGCCGGGCAGCGTCGCAGTCGTGCGCATGCCGCCGTTGGCCTTTTTGGTGACGCGGTAAAATTTATTGCCGACGCTGTAGCCAACGCCAGACTTCGAGAGATTGATTCGCAGCGGGCCGAGCTTGATGCTCTTGCGGTATCGTCTGCCCATGTGACGCTTCCTTTCCGGTGTCCGATTTGGGCACCGTTTTTATTTACCAGCCGTTTCGACCAAAAAGGCCGGACGGCGCTGGTACAATGATGGTGCAGGCGCAAGCCTGCCGCCCTCTTCGGTGTTGCAGAGGCGGAGAGGGCGATTTTTTTAACGGAGGGACCTATCATGCATGAGCCAAATGACTGCGGCAAGTCCGCAGATCTCCAGCGCATCCAAGACAAGCTCCGTCAGCTGACGCCCGAGAGCCGGGCGCGGTTTACTGATTTCCTTGCTGAGTTATCAAAAAGTCCAGATATTCTTCCGCCTGCTTGCGCCGTTCCGGTGCAAGAGCGCTGATCTTTTGCAGCAGCTCGCTGTCTTCGGACGGCGGGCTGCTCGTTGCTTTTTCACCCAGCAAGTCGGAGACGGTGCAGCCGAGGTATTGCGCGAGGAGCTGCACCTTGGCGACAGACGGGATCGTCCCGCGATTTTTTAGCTGTCCAAGTAAATCTTTTCCGGCTCCGCTCTCTGCGCACGCAATAGTTGGCTTAATCCCCTTGATGTCGCAGTATTTTATGACATTCTGCACAAAGATTTCTGTTTCTATGGGGATCACCTACCTATATGTAATTGGACAATTAGACAAAACTTCGGAAAAGTCCGATTGCGGTATTGACAATCGGAAAAATCCGATTTATCATAAATTTACAGTTTAGGAATTGAATACGGAGCGGCCGGTGCGCGGCAAATGATTGGATACTCTTGCTGTTTCTCTCCCTGGGCTATCGCTTGGATGGTCTCCTCCACTGCCAGAAGGGCGTTCGACTCGTCCTCGCTCCCCCGTTCTTTTTCTTTTTGACTGGGTATCAATTTACAATTTAGAGAGTATCACGGCACGGCGAAAAAATCAAGAGGAAGAAAGGAGCCGATATTTTGCTGAAACTGAATGTCAAGGCGATGCGCGAGCGCAAGGGCGTCTCCCAGAGCTACCTTGCCAAGCATCTGGGCGTGACGGTGCAGACTGTGAGCGCCTGGGAGCGCGGCGTGAACGCGCCGTCGTCCGAGACGCTGCCGCAGATCGCACAGCTGCTCGGGTGCACGATCAACGATCTTTATCGAGACGAAAGGAGCGAGTAAACATGCCGCGAGAGCGAGAGGATTTTCGCGACCAGCTGCAAGCGCTGCGCGAGCGCTACGAGGGGCAGGAGGTGCTGACGATGGAACAAAGCGAAAAGCTGTTGTGCGTCGACCGCATGGCGCTGCTCAACGACAAGACTTTCCCCGTCAAGAAGGTCGGAAGACGGTACATCATCCCCATTGTGCCTCTGGCACGGTGGATGTCAACCTGGTAAAACCATAGCACAGAAAGGAGAAAATATCCATGCATCCCAAATACCAAAATTTATACCAAAGGGCAAGAAAGGCTACCCGATTATCGCAGGAAGAGGCAGCCGAGCGGCTTGGACTTTCGGCGGAAAGTCTGAAACAATATGAGAGCGGCCGACGCGTGCCACCGGACGGCGTGGTCGCAAAGATGGTTGAGGTCTACGATCTGCCGTGGCTCGCGCTGGAGCACAGCCGCGCGACGGATCAGCTGGGCGTGCTGCCGGAGGTGGAGACAAAGCCCCTGCCGCAGGCGACGATCACACTGACCAACCGGCTGCGAGACGCGGCGGACTGCATCAACGGGCTGCTGCGCATCGCCGAGGACGGCGTGATCGACGAGAGCGAGCGATCAGAATTCGACGTCATCGTGCAAGAGCTGCGCGAGACCATTGCCGCGGCCTATCAAGTGATCTACGCTGACGGCGCAAAAAAAGAACGCCCCGACGGTGGCACGTCGAAGCGTTCATGTTCTCAGAGGTTCGAGTCTGAAAACGATTGCAAGAACAGTATATCATACTCACGCGGAAATGCAAGCCCCGTTTTGGCAAAGGGGGTGTATGCACGATGAGCGGATGGGCGATTTTCTTTACATTCGTCGGCGTGGGTACGTTGGTGACGAAGTTTGTGGACTTTGTCGAGATTATCGGAGGAGATGTACATGGCGGAAGAAAAAGACACGCGGCCATGCGATGACATGAGCGAGAGCCGAATCAAGTCCGGCCGGAAACAGCGCTTTACCGTGCTCTACAAGAGCGCCATTGAGGACAAGCGCCTGCCGCTGGACGCGCGCGGACTGCTTGCCATTATGGTCGGCCTGCCGGACGGGTGGCAATACTCTGTCAGGGGCCTCGCGGCCTATGTGGGCGTGAGCAAGGATACCATCCGCAGGCTGCTTGAAAAGCTGGAAAAAGTGGGGTACTTAACCCGCGAGCAGACGCACGACGAGAACGGTTATTTTGCCGGTAATGTCTACGTTTTGCAGGACGAAGCGCCACCGTTGTCGGGGAAACCCGACAACGGTGAAACCCGACAACGGGAAAAACCGTCATCGGGTTTTCCGACCCAAATAAATACTAAAAGAACCAAAGACAGAAAGAATCAAACCCCTATAACCCCCGCGGAGGTCGAAAAGTGCGTCGTGGATTACTGCGGCGAGGACGATGAGCTGCGCGAGGCGATCATGGGGCTGCTGGAGAATCGCATCAAGGTCAACCGAAAGAAAGCCGTTGTAACCGATGCGGCGATGAAGCTCATTCTCCGCAAGTTGGACAGACTGTCGGACGGGCGGCGCGAGGTAAAACTCGCAATGCTGCGCAAGGCCATCACGTACAACTGGCTGACTGTCTTTGAGCTTAAGCCTGACGAAATGCCGCCGGTCGAGAACGAGGGCAGCGCAGCGCTGCCGCTCGGCTGGGGGGTGTGAGTATGGCAAACACGACGAAGGTGCAGCCGGGGCTGGAAGCCGAGACCGCGGTCATCGGCGCGATGGTCGCCGCGCCGGAGATCGTCAAGGACGTGCTGTTTGCCGTCCGCGAGCAGGACTTCCGCATTGAGATCAACCGGCAGATCTTCCGCGCGGCCCGCGACCTGTATCTGCGGGCAAAGCCGGTGACGCCGGTGACGATCCGCGACAAGGTCGGCAAGGAGTCGAGCGAGTATCTCGCGCAGCTGCTTGAGATCACGACGACCAGCGCCAACTGGCGCGAGTATGCCACCATCATGGCCGAGCAGGCCAGCATGCGGCGCATGCAGGAGCTTGCGATGCAGGTGGCCGCAGCCGGCACAGCGCAGGAGTGCCGCGAGCTGGCGGCGAAGCTCCAGCAGGAGCGGAGCGGCGGGCGGCAGATCACGGCCTACACGATGGAGGACATGATACAGGACTTTGCGGCGCGCCAGACGGCCAAAGATCCGGTGCGATATGTCCGCTATGGTCTCGCCGAGGTGGACGCCGGTACATACACGCAGCCGGGCGACGTGGTCATCATCGGCGGGTATCCGAGCGACGGCAAGACGGCGCTGGCCCTCCAGATGGCGCTGCGGATGGCGCGGGAGTGGCGCGTGGGATTCTTCTCGCTGGAGACTGACCGGCGCAAGGTAACTGACCGCGTAGTCGCGGCGCTGAACGATATCAGCTTTACGGCCATCAAACGCAGAGAGCTGACGGACAAGGACTGGGAGCGGTTCGCGGCCAAGAGCGCCTCGGCATCCGCGCTCAAGTTTACGCTGATCGAGGCGGCCGGGTGGAGCGTCAGCGATATTACCGGCGCGGCCGAGGCGTTTGACTTCGACGTGATCTTTATCGACTACGTGCAGCTGATCCGGCCAAGCTCGACGCGCATTATGCGCAGTGAGCAGGTGGCGGAGATCTCCCGCGAGCTGCACGCCTTCGCCCAGAGCCGGAAAAAGCTCGTGATCGAGCTGGCGCAGCTGACGCGCGAGGATCGCGCCGTGACGCCCAAAAAGGGCAAGCCGCAGCAGAATGAGCCGCGTATGAGCGACCTCAAGGAGTCCGGCCAGCTGGAGCAGGACGCGGACATGATCTTCATGATCTACCGCCCCGTCGAGGGCGGGGACTATAACCCAACAACGTCCCGATTTCTGCGGATCGTGAAGAACAAAGAGGGCCTGCTGCTGCGGACGCTGCTGTGGTTCGATGGCGACAAGCAGACCTTTACGCCGATGACGATGACATCGGCACGCGAGGTCGAGGAAGACAAGAAACTCGTCGAGCGGAATGCTCGCAATGAGCGCATGAGCGGCGCAAAGCGCCGGTAGAGAAAGGAGAAACATCATGCCGTATATTGGACAGCCGATCGCCTGGACGCCCTGCGCGTACTGCAATCTGGACGGCAGGGAGAACCCAAAGAGCACGCGAGCGCGGAAGAAGGTGCGCGGCAAAATCGTGTGGATCAACGAGCTGCACCACTTTTTCCTGGTGGAGGCGCAGGTCTTCGGGTACACGATGCGCGAGTGCTTCAAATTTTGAGGGCGGCGCATGAGAAAGAAAGTCAACAGCAAGTGCTACATGTGCGAGCGCCGTCATCCGGCGTGTCAGGACAAATGCCCTGATTATCTCGCATGGAAAGCGAACCTTGATGCGACGAATGCGAAAATCAAGGACGCGAAAAAAGAGTATGAAGACATCGGGAATTACCAGTACGAGACAGCCAAGCGGCTGCGGAAATAGAAAAAACAGGAGGACGAAATGAAAACGATTGCGATCATGAACTACAAGGGCGGCGTCGGCAAGACGGTCACGACGATCAACTTCGCGGCCGAGCTCGCGGCCGCGGGAAAGCGCGTCATCGTGATGGATGCGGACGGCCAGTGCAATCTGAGCGACATTTTCCGCGCGGACACGATTCACGGCGGCACGACCTATGAGGTGCTGACCGGTGAGACAGGCTGCTGCTGGGATGAGCTGGTGCAGGATACGCCTGTCGATGGCGTGAAGATCGTCCCGGCCAGCGCAGAGCTGCCGAAGGCGGACATCGCCGCCCTGACCGGCGAGCGGCTGGCAAAAAACGGCATCCGTGATTTTTGCCTTGCTGTGGCAGAGGATGAGGGCGCAGACTATATCCTCATCGACTGCCCGACCGCCTACAATGCGGCCACGGTGGCGGCGCTGGGCGCTGCGGATGAGATCATCATTCCCGTCGAGCTGGAGGGGTTCTCGCTCCACGGCGCGGGCGAGATCCGCAGCCAGGTCGCCAACATGCGCACGGTCAATTCGCGGCTGCGTATCGCGGGCGCGCTGATCACCAAACGGCGCAGCACGCGCATCCAGGAGGCCGCAGAGCAGGCCTTGCGCGTGAGCGGCATTCCGGCATTTGAGGCGGCGATCCCGCTGCGGGCTTCCGTGCCGGCAAGCATGTCCAACCTCAACGCGAGCAAGACGTTGAGAGGGTACGCGCCCAAGGATGCCGCGACAAAGGCGTATCACGATTTCACGCGGGAGTATCTGAGCAAGGGAGGCGCGGTCAATGGCTAAGGGTAAGTTTGATATGAGCGAGTTCCTCACGCCGGTTGAGGGCGTACCCGAATCGGACACGACGCGGGAGATCGCGGTCGATGACATCCTTGACAATCCGCTGAACTTTTACCCGAGACCAGACAACGGAAAGCTTGCCGAGCTGATGGAATCTATTCAGGCGAATGGCCTGCTGGAGCCTCCGACCGTCGTGCCGGGCACGGACGGCAAGTACCGCCTGATTTCTGGCCACAGCCGCATGGCGGCGCTGCGGCTGCTCGCGGCGAACCGGAACGAGGACGTCGCAAAGCAGTTCTTCACCGTGCTCTGCCGCGTGCTGCCGGCGATGACGGAGGAGCAGGAGCTCTGCGCCGTGATCGAGGCCAACCGACAGCGCGTGAAGTCCCCTGCATTGCTGGCAGAAGAGGCAGAGCGCTTGACGAAAATTTACATTAAGCGCCGCGAGGCGGGCGAAGATCTTCCGGGGCGCATCCGCGACCGTGTGGCCGAGGCGATGCAGGTCAACAAGACCAAGCTCGCCAACCTCAGCGCGATCAAGCGCGGGCTCAAGGTCCCGGGGATCGTGCGCAAGTGGGAGGAGGGCGAGCTGCCCGAGGCCGCGGCACTTGAGATCGCCCGCATGGACGACGAGACGCAGTACCGGCTGCTCGACTGGATTATTGACCACTGCCGCACATGGTCGATCAACAACGTGCGCGAGTTCCGGACCTGTTGGACCTGCTGCAAGCATAAGTGCCCGGATACCGGCGGCTTCTGCCCGAACGCCACGAGGATGTATGCCGACCACTATCGCAATGGCGAGTGGCGCTGTGCCGGCTGCTGCCGTGAATGTCTTAACCGCGACACCTGCTCTACCGCCTGCCACTTTGTGGTCATCGAACGGCCGCCGAAGGAACCGGAGCCTGCCGTGCCCCGAAATCCGGCAGCAGACGACCCACGGCTCAAAAATATGACCCCAAAATTCTGCGAGCGCGTCAAGGCGCTGCGCGAGGCGACCGGACTGACGCGCAAGGAGTTCGCCGAAAGTATCGGCGAGTACCCCGGCACCTACAGCGCGTGGGAGAACAACAGCCTTGCCGGTGCAGGGTCGCTGCCCAAGCTGGCCCTGACGCTCGGCACGACGATGGATTATCTTTGCGGTCTGACCGATGATCCAGAGCAGGATAAGACGGTGATTTTGCCGGGATGGTTGCCGCTGGATGCGGAGCACTGGCCGGAGGAAGGCGCGTTGGTCGTGCTGAGCTATCCCACGGGGTTAGGCGGCAGCGCCTATCTAACGGCGCGGTGCGGCGGCAGCGCAAGCGACCAGTACCCTTTCGTCTCGACCGACGCGGGGATCTCGGTGCAGGATATCGTCGAGTGCAAATGCGACAGCTGGCTGCTGATCAGCGAGAGACAGAGAGGAGAAAAATGAAGCGATCCGGGTATTTGCAGCAGAGAGACGCGAGAACGCAGATGCTGTTGGACGTGATGCAGCGGACGATGAAGCAGTACATGCTGGACACGCTGCTGATCACGATGCACGAGGACTTTGGCTGGGGCTATGACCGCCTCAGCCGCCTCGCGGAAAAGTGGGGCGAGACGTATGACGTCTACTTCCCGGCGATGCAAAGCACCGAGGAGTCAGACGTCTACCAGGAAAGGCTTGACCGGGCGACGCTCAGCTATATCGGTGAGAATCAATTTTACTCGTTTACGGAGCGCTATCCGGAGATCAAACAGTTAGGCTATGGGCCGAGGAGGACAAAATGAAAACAGAAGAGATTTTGGCCGTGATGCGGCGCTTAAAAGTGGAAACGGGCTCGCTGGCCTGCATGGGCTGCGGACGCGAGCACGACTGCGGCGTCCACGGCTGCCGAATTATGCGAGAGGCCGCGGATCTGATTGAGAAGCTGACTGACCGCTGCGCGCGCTACGCCGAGGAGATCGCGGTGCTGCAGGAACGGGAGAAGTGGGTGCCGGTGGCGGCGCGGCTGCCGGAGGTCGAAGAATTTGAAGAAGGAGGAGGAATGTCAAAAGTTGTTTTGGGTATAGTCAAAAACGATTCTGAATATTCACTTTTTAATCCGTGTTTGTGTGTTCACCTGAGCGATGGGCGGTGGATTTATCGCGGGGAGCCGGTAACAGTTACGCACTGGAGGCCGCTGCCGGATGGGCCGGAGGAGGAGTGATGGGAAAGATCAATTGCTTGCGTTGCAATTTTCGCCATACGGACAATGGGAACTGTACTGCGATCGGCGGATTCTGCACGGCGGTTCCGGCGGCGCACTGCCCGTTACTGCGTCAGTATTTAGACACGAGGATGACGCCGGAGCAGTGCGAAAACGCGAAGGTCATCATCGAAGCTGCCTTTAGCGATGACACGTCAAAGGCAGAACGGATTCGGGAGCTGTTGAAAGCTGACAAGGACGGGCGGCTGGTGGTGTTGCCGTGCAAGGTGGGTGATACGGTGTGGTCTAGTCTTGACGGCGCAAAATGTGCAAGGGAATGCAAGGTTGACTTTGTGAATATTGGGAACGTTGGAACAACTTTTGTGCTTTCGGCAAAAAATGGGCTGAGAGAGCAGTACGGGGTTACTGCTACTGCGTTTGGCAAGACCGTATTCCTTACCCGCGAGGAGGCGGAGAAAGCATTGGAGGCGATGAAGGATGCTTGAACTCTGCCCAATGACACTCAAGGAGGCCAACGCATACGTTGAGCAGCACCACCGGCACCACGGGCCTGTGGTAGGGCATAAGTTTTCCATTGGCCTGTCAGACGGGGAGAAAATCGTGGGCGTGGCTATCGTGGGACGTCCAGTGGCACGCCACCTTGACGATGGGTGGACGCTGGAGGTCAACCGCCTTTGCACGGACGGCACCCGCAACGCCTGCTCTATGCTTTATTCGGCTGCGTGGAGAGCGGCAAGGGCTATGGGCTACAAGCGGCTTGTGACCTATATTCTGGACACGGAAAACGGGGCCAGCCTGCGGGCTGCCGGGTGGAAGTGCGTAGGTCAAGCTGGCGGGCTACGGTGGACAGGAAAGCGCAGGCCGGAGATTGACCTGTATCCGGCACAAATGAAAATCAGGTTTGAACGGACAGAGGAGGCGATGAAAGATGGATGAATACATAAGCCGCAAGGCGGCAATCGCTTATATCCGCGAGCAATCGGAAGAATGCCAAAAAGCGTTTGAAGAGCTTGGCGGGGAAAGCGGAATCTACGCAGACGCCTATAACGATTTGGCGGAGGACTTTTACAGAATTCCAGCCGCTGACGTTGCGCCGGTGGTGCACGCGCGGTGGGTCTCATTCTTGGACGGTGACCACATCATGCCGGAACGATATTACCGATGCTCACGTTGCGGCAGAGTAGAGAGTAGACGACAGCCGTATTGCCATTGCGGCGCGAAGATGGACGGAGATTGACATGCAAAAAATCAACCTGAAGAAGACCACGAAGGAACAAATGCTCAACATGTTGGAAACGGCGTGGCAGGCCAATGCAGGGGCCAACGAGGAGATCGCCGCGCTAAGTAAACGGATTGAAGAACAGAACGACGCGCTTGCCAAGTGTGTTGCCGAGAAAAATGAGTTGCGCGATCAAGCGCGAGACGCAACGGGTAATGCAGAATATTGGCATGGACGGTTTAACAACGCCTTCAACGTTACGGAGGTACAGCGCCAAAGGATAAAAGAAGACGCTGAGGAGCTGCGCCGTGAGCGCGTAAATGTTGAGACGATGACCAATCAAAGGGATGCGGCGATTGCGGAAAGCAAGGACCTGCGCACAAAGCTCGCCGACACTGAGGCGGCGCTGGGAAAGGCGAACAGTGAAATGGCAGTGCTGCGGCATGATTTGACATGTGAGCAAGAGTCATCCGTGCATCTCGCATCAGTCTGTAGATGGCTGTCGGATCACCCGTGGTGCAACTTATGGGCGTGGTTGAAAAGGAAACTGGGGTGCGTCAAATGAAAAGAAAACGTATGGTCAAGCTATTGATGAGCGTCGGCTGCGACCGAAATGATGCGGTTAAGGCCGCGAACTTGTGCGATGGAAGGATATCACACGCGGTGCTGTATTACGATCTGCTTGAGGAGTTTATCCGTACATACTATGAGCATCTGGATAAGACTGTTGTCGAGGGCGACATGACCGGTGAGGTCGCCGGGATGGTCGGGAGCGTATATGGCTGAGCTGTTCTACTGCGTGCGCCAGCGCGCTGGGAATCTTGTCAAGGAGTACCGCGGGACGATGCCGCCGCGCTATGCGCCCTCCGACACCGACGAGGACCGGCGCGCCAAGGCCGATCTTAAGGCGCAGCGGCGCACGGTGCTCAACCGCGACTCCACCGACCGGCTCGAGCTGATGATCGCGCTCATGGGCAAGTACGCCACGCACTACATTCTGGAGTTCGACAACGAGCATCTGCCGGAGCGATTTGCCGACGTGCGAAAGGCGCTGCGGGCCTTCCTGCGGCGCGTGGAGCGCTATCGAGGCAAGGGCGGACTTGACTACATCCCGGCCATTGAGGGCCTGCACGGGGCGCACAGGTATCACATCCACCTTGTCGCGGACTACCGGCAGCTCTCGCCGGCGGAGGTGCGGGCCCTGTGGCAGTGCGGCGAGGTAACGGACTGGCCAGTATTTAAGCGGCACGGCAAGGCGCTCGGCTACCGCTACCTCGCGCGCTATCTCACCAAGGAGCGCAGCGACGGGATCATCATTCCGGTGGGGCGGCATCCTTGGAGCTGCTCGCGCAGTCTGCGCGCGAAGCTGCCGCCGCCGGAGGTGTGGCTCGACGAGAGCGATGCGATTACGATACCGTTCGACGCGATGCTCCCACAGGTGCGGACCGGCGGAAGTCAATTTGGTAGCTACCGGGTGGCGAGCTGGATCGAGGCATAAGGAATCGCGTGCGCGCGTGCGCGCGACATTACTTGTAACCTAATGGCTTTTTAGTGACAAACGCAGAAAAGAGGGTGAAAAGTATTGCAAAACAGCACAAAGACTGCTAAACTAGACACAAAGAACGGATTGATTGTCTGCCCGAACTGCGGGCGGCTCACATCGCAGGCCGTTCGGCCAGACACGGAGGCGCGGAATCTCGTCCTCTGGTGCCGGAGATGCAAAGCATCGAACATCGTGAATATCGAACATGGCGCGTGCTCGCTTAGTAGCCACTGCTGACAAACCCGGATCTCGGGGAGTGTCGGCGGTGGCTTTTGTTTTTGCCCGGAGGTGATAGCCCGTGAGCAGAAAAGAGCTGTGCCAGCAAGGAGGACGTATGTCGTGGGATGGGTACAGGACAGCCAGGTGGCGGAAGCTGCGGGCGAAGATCCTGCGCAGAGACAAGGGCAAGTGCAGGGAATCGGCACGCTACGGCAAAACCGTTGAGGCGACCACGGTGCATCACATCTGGCCTGCCGAGGATTATCCGGAATATGCTTTGGCTCCGTGGAATTTGCTGAGCCTGTCCGCGGAGAAGCACGACGCGATGCATGACCGGCTGACGCACAAGCTCACGCCGCTCGGTGAGAGTTGGCGGAGAAAAACGATCCCCCCCTCGAATTGGGGGAAGTGATCAAACGGCTCAGGAACCGAGCGCCCCCCCATTTCCGACGGCGAGGAAAAAGTGCGAGGGGGTAAGCAACAAGAAAACGCGATCGGGTGCGGCGCGTGCGCAAACGACGCGGCTGCGCGCAGCCGCGCGAAGGTCACTTTGCCCACCACTCTTGGACGCTGTCGGTTCGGCCGGCTGGCCGTTCCCGGCTCTGGCGGCGGTGCCCAAATCGGACACGAGAAAATTTCCGGCGCGTTCCCCGCTCTTTGCGGCGGACATGGATGATCTTCCTTTCAGTCCTCGTTCTTCGCGGCCAAGGCGAAGAGCGGGGAATGCGCCGGAGAAAACACGGAGGTGAGGCGATGGGCCGCGAGGCCATGATCAAGGCGGATATGGAAGCGGTCGGGACGTACTCGCCGATATTTGACAAAGCGATCCACGAACTGGCGAAGCAGGAGCGAGAGCTCGCACGCGCTGAAAAGGCGTGGAAAGCCGCGGGCGGAAAAATGGTCGCTGAGCTTGTGAACAAGACGGGCGCAACGTACACGGCCAAAGATCCCAACTACGCGGTAGTCGACCAGCTGCGCAAGGATATTCTGGCACAGCGCGCACAGCTCGGATTGACGCCCAAAAGCCTGAAAGCCATGAAAGCAAAGCTCGCGAATCCCGAGGTGGAGCGGCGGTCGAAACTTGAAGAGTTGATCGACGCGGCCAAAGAGTACGCGGCCGAGAACGCGGGCAGGTACCAGGCGGATGTGGACGGGTACGTCGAGGACGTGCTTTCGGGCGAGATTGTCGCCTGTGAAGAAATCCGCCTCGCTTGTGAGCGGTATGTGCGCGACCTGGGAAACCCCAAGTGGGAATTCCGCAGTGAGCCGGCTTGCGAAGTGCTTGCCATCATTGAGACAATGATGTGCCACCAGCAGGGCGAGTTTATGGATGGCCGGCCGCTGCGCGGCACGCCGTTCCTGCTGCTGCGGTATCACAAGTTCATTGTGTTCAACATTATGGGCTTTTACCGTGCCGGCACGCAGCTCAGACGCTTTACGGAAGCGCAAGACTTCATCCCGCGAAAAAATATCAAGACCACCTTCGCCGCGGCGCTGGCGTGGGCCCTGGCGCTTTACTACGCGCCGAGCGGATCAAAGGTCTACGAGGTCGGCGGCGCGCTCAAACAGGCGATGGAGGGCTTTGATTTCCTCTCGTACAACATCCGCAGGCTGCGTATTTCGACTACGGACGACCCAGAAAACGGACTGCGCATCCTCAACAGCAACTCTGAGCACTCAATCACTGGCGACATCGGCGAAGGTGGGTTTATCAGCATCAACGCGCTGGCGGCCAGTCCGGACAAGCAGGACTCTTTTAACTGCAACATTGTCATCGCGGACGAGGAGCACACCTACAAGAGCCCGCAGCAGTACCAGGTACTGAAAGACGCGACCAAGGCGTACTCCAACAAGCTCGTCATTGGCATTTCGTCCGGTGGTAAGCTGGCGCACGGCTTTCTGGCACGGCGCGTGGAGTACTGCCGGAAGATCCTCAAGGGAACGATCACCGGCGACGCGGCCGACAGCCTGTTTATTTTTCTCGCCTGCGCGCCGCGCATGGACAGCGGCGACGTGGATTATACCAATCCAGATGTGCTGCAAGGCTGCAATCCCGGTTGGGGACAGTCCATCCGACCGCAGGACATGATCAACGACGCAATGCAGGCCAAGGATGACCCACAGATGCGGCCTGAATTCCTGCAAAAGTCGCTGAACGTCTTCACGGCGGATCTCAAGGCGTATTTCAACATCGACGAATTCCGCGCAAGCGACAGCAAGTACAACTGGACGCTCGACGAGCTGCGCCGGCTGCCGATCCGCTGGTACGGCGGCAGCGACCTGTCCAAGCTGCACGATCTGACGGCGACGTGCCTGTTTGGCAACTACAAGGGCGTGGATATCATCATCCCGCACTGCTGGTTTCCCGTCGTGGCCGCGACGCAGAAAGCGCAGGAAGACGAGATCCCACTCTTCGGCTGGAAAGATGACGGCTGGCTCGACATGTGCAACGACAAGGTGCTCAACTATTCCGACGTTGTTCGGTGGTACATCGCGCGGCGCACGGAGGGCTTTAAGCTGCGGCGTATCGGACATGACCGCAAATTCTGCCGCGAGTACTTCATTGAGATGAAAAACAAGCACTTCCCGATCAAGGACCAGCCACAGCTATTCACGCGCAAAAGCGAGGGCTTCCGTTACCTTGAGGCGAGCGCAAAGCGCGGCACGCTGTACTACTGCCACGCCGAGCCTTTTGAGTACTGCGTGCAGAACGTGCACGCGATCGAAAAGGCTGACGACATGATCCAGTATGAAAAGATGGCGGAGCACCTGCGCATCGACGTGTTTGACTGTGCGGTGTTTGCGGCGTGCACGTACCTCGAAGACCTGGAAGCCAGCAACAAGGGCAAGGGATGGTATGACGACGATGAGAAAGGCAAAGAAGCATGACAAAGCATATTAAAAGCCGGGTGCGGAAAGCGCCGCCCCGCATCCGCGGCGATAACTCGGCGCTGGGTCTGTTTTTAGGAGATAGCTTTGACAGCCTGAGCGTGAGCGGCTATTCCTCGCTGCTGCAATCGCCGGACGCGGCGACGGGGATTGCGGTGACGGCGTCCATCATTGGCGCATCAACTATCCAGCTGATGCGCAACGGCAAGGCCGGAGACGTGCGCGAGAAAAATGAGCTGAGCCGGTTTATCGACGTGACGCCATACTCTTTGTCGACACGCAAGACGTTTGTCGAGTGGATCGTGACGCAGATGCTATCGACGGGCAATGCCTTTGTGCTGCCGGTGACGCAGAGCGGCAAGCTCGCTGACCTCGTCCCCATGCCGGGGGCCAGCGCGAATGCGACGGCGGATAACAGCTATCAAGTGCTGTGGAAAGGCAACGTGTTTGAGCCAGGCGAGGTGCTGCACTTTCCGTTCAACGTAGATCCGGCGCAGCCGTGGCGCGGCCGCGGCGTGACGATCCAGCTGCGGGACGTGCTGCAAAACCTCAAGCAGGCGGCAGCGACGACCAACCGCTTTATGGCGGATAAGTGGAAGCCGAGCGTCATTGTCAAGGTCGACGCGATGGCCGATGAATTCAGCAGCGAGGCGGGCCGCAAGCGCCTCGCGGAGCAGTACCTCTCCGAAGACGAGACGGGCGCGCCATGGATCATTCCAGCAGATCTGATCGACGTGCAGCAGGTCAAGCCGCTGACGCTGGCCGATCTCGCCATCAACGAGACGGTCGAGCTGGATCGCAAGACCGTTGCCGCGACACTGGGCGTGCCGCCCTTTTTGATCGGCGTGGGCGCGTATAATCAGCCGGAGTATAACAACTACATCCGGCGCATGGTGGTTCCGCTGGCGACGACGATCGCGCAGGAGCTGACGAAAAAGCTGCTGCTCTCGCCAGAGATGTATTTTAAGTTCTCGACGCGCAAGCTCTATGCTTACACGCTGACGGAGCTGGCCGACGTAGGCGATGCGCAGTATGTGCGCGGCCTGATGAGCGGCAACGAGGTGCGCGACTGGCTCGACCTCGGCCCAATCGACGGTCTGGAAGAGCTGGTCATGCTGGAAAACTATATCCCGGCCGAGATGATCGGCAACCAGAAAAAGCTGAAAGGAGACAGCGACGATGGAAACGAATGACCGCAAGCAGCGACAGGTACGCTCGCTGCCGCAGAACTTTAAGACCCGCGACGCGGACGGCAAGCTCTATATCGAGGGCTATTTTGCCGTGTTCGACTCCCCCTATCCCCTGTGGGACGGCGCGGAGGAGGTCATCAAGCCGGGCGCATTCGAGGGCGTTTTAACACAGGACGTGCGCGCGCTGGTCAACCACGACACGACGCTCGTCATGGGACGCACGACAGCCGGCACGCTCCTGCTGAAGCAGGACGAGACCGGCCTTTGGGGACAGATTGAAGTCAACCGAGACGATACCGACGCCATGAACCTCTATGCCCGCGTCCAGCGGGGTGACGTCAGCCAGTGCTCGTTTGGTTTTGATATCGAGAGAGAGACCTTTGTGGATCTCGGCGACGGCCGGTGCCGCTGGGAAATCGAAAAGGTCAATCCGCTGTACGAGGTAAGCGTCTGCACGTTTCCCGCCTACGAGGCGACGAGCGTGAGCGCCAGACGGAAGCAGCTCGAGACCATCAGGCAGCGCGAGACGCAGGTCTGGCGCGAAAATATGAAAAAAAGACTGGAGGCACACTGATTATGGCACTGAAAGTTTTGCTCCTGCGCAAGAAGCTGAACGAGAAGAACGCGGAGATCAAGGAACTGCGCAAGCAGCAGGCCGGATTTAAGAAGCGCGAGGACGAGCTCGCGGCCGACATCGAGGCTGCTGCCACCGACGAGGAGAAAACGGCGGTCGAAGAAGCCGTTGCGGCCTTTGAGGAGGAAAAGAAAAACGTCGAAGATGCGCTGGACGCCGCGGAAGAGGCTGCGCAGGATCTGACCGACCAAATCGACGAACTGGAAAGCACCGTGCAGGATGCTGTAGACGGCGCTGATGAGGGCGATGAGGCCCGCGGCCGCAAGGGCGGTATGAAGAAGAGAGGAGCGATGAAAATGCCTACTGAAACCCGTGAGAAAATCCGCGGCATTGCTGTCCGCGACCTGAGCGCACAGATGGAGCGCGACGATGTCAAGGCGTTTCTGACGCGCGTGCGTGAGATGAAGAACGAGAAGCGCGACGTCAAGGGCGCCGATCTTGGCATCCCCGACACGCTGCTGCCAATCCTGCGCGACACGACGGAGCGCTACAGCAAGCTGTACCAGTACATGCACGTCACGCCGCTCAAGGGCACGGCCCGCCAGAATATCGCGGGCAAGATCCCCGAGGCGGTTTGGACGGAGGCGCTTGGTAGACTCAACGAGCTGGACATCGACTTCTCCCAGATCGAGCTGGACGGCTACATGGTCGGCGGCTTTGTGGTCGTGCCTAACCCCACGCTGGAGGACGACGACAACCTTGAGCTGCTCGCCACCGTCATCGACTATCTCGGCCAGGCGATCGGACTTGCTGTGGATAAGGCGGGCGTTTACGGCGACGGCGACAACAAGCCGGTTGGCTTTGTCCATCGCCTTGCCGCGGATAGCAAGCCGTCCTGGTGGGGCTCCAAACAGGGGGCATTTACTGACCTGCACACGAGCAACGTCGTAAAGCTCGACCTCTTCAGCGCGGAGGGCGCTGCATTCTTCCGTCCGCTGGTCGCGGCGCTGAGCAAGGCAAAGCCCAACTATTCCAACGGCAATCTCGTGTGGGTCATGAACCGCGCAACGCACATGGACCTCAAGGCCCGCGCGATGGCGTGGAACAGCGCGGCGATGCTGCTGCCCGGCATGGAGGACACGATGCCCGTCGTAGGCGGCACGATCGTCGAATGCGACTTTATGAGCGACTACGACATCGCGGGCGGCTACATGGATCTTGAGCGCTGGGTCGAGCGCAGCGGCGCGAAGATCGAATCGAGCGACATTCCGCTCTTCATCCAGAACTGCACGATCTTCAAGGGCCTCCAGAGATTCGACGGCAAGCCGGTCTTTGGCGAGGGCTTTGTGATCGTCAACTACAACAACACGGCGCCGACCACGTCGCTGAGCTTTGCGACCGATTATAACGGCGATCCGGCCGCGCTGGTCGTGACCGCGGCGAAGCCCGCAAGCGGCAAGAGCACGCTGACCGTGACCGGCAACACCGGCAGCAAGCTCAAGTACATGGTCGCCGGCGTGCCCGTCAGCGTGGCCAAGGGCGCGGCCCTGGGCGAGAGCTGGAAGGATGTGCCCGCGGACAAGGGCGTTGCCGCGGCGAGCGGTAACTATGTCACCGTATGCGACATTGACGCCAGCGGCCGCGTGATCGGCATCGGCGCAGCGCTGGTTGCCACGGCCTGATAAGAGAGGAGGCCGCGGACGATGATGACAGACGAGGATAAGCTCAAAATGCTTGAGGCCGAGCTTGATATGCGCCACGCTGACGAGAAGCGCGAGGCGCAGCTCAAGCAGCTGCTCACCGTCGCGGCCTCCCGCATTGAGCGGTACGGGATCACGCTGAGAGACGACCTGGACGACACGCAGCTCCAGGTGAGCATGGCGGCGTGGATCTACCGCAGGCGCAACCAGAGCACGGGGCCGGCGCTGCCGGCCTACCTGCGCATGGATCTCCACGACCGCCTGATCCAGGAGAAAGGCGGGGAAAGCGATGGCTGAGGCCTACACGTTTTCAGACGTCGTGACGCTAATCCGCGAGGTTGAGACCGGTTATGACGAAATCGGCCGCGTGCAGACCACGGAGCAGACGAGCGAGAGCTATGCCGAGATCCGCAGCGTTGGCTCGCAGGAGACCTATAACGCGCAGGCGATCGGCCTTGCGCCGGAGCTTAAGATCATCTTGCCGAGCTTTGCGGACGATTATCACGACGAGAAGCTGGTGGAATATCTCGGGAGACGCTATCACATCCTGCGCGTCTACAAGGCGGGCGACGGTACGTGCGAGCTGACGGTCGGGCAGATGAAAGGGCCGGTGTCCGATTCGGACATTGCATGGAGGGAACGCTAATGACACTGGATGACATCATTATCAAGACCGTGTCGCCGGTGGTCAAGCCGGTCGTGCCGAACCTCTACACTGGAGAGAGCGTGCGCTACTGCACGTTTAATTACACGGAGCTGGCGGAGGGAATCGGGGACAACGCTGCGCATCTGACGCGGGCGCTTGTGCAGGTGCACTACTTCGCGCCGCTCAAAGCCTCTACGCTGGCCGTGCGGCACGCGCTGCGCGACGCGATCGCGGCGGTGGACAACTTTACCATGCCGAGCATCGAGCCCGCCACGGACGAGACAGGACAGCACTATGTGCTGGAATTTGACGCCGTGGGACGCTGGGAGGCAGATGATGGCCAAGGTCGAGTTTAAGGGAATTGACGAGGTCGTGACATCGCTGACGGAGCTTTCTGAGCTGCCGGACGAGGTAATCGACGCGATGCTCAACGCCCGCGCCGACGTGGTTGTTGAGGCACAGCGCGCCGAGGCGCGTAAGCTCGGCACGGAGTACCGCAACAAGGGCCAGAAGAAGAACTACGCCACGGGCATGACGGCAAACTCGATCCGGAAGGGCAAGGTCAAGGTCAAAAACGGGCAGCGAGTGCTGTACATCACGCCGGTCGGCAGCAGAAAGCGCGGCAAGACCGTGACGCGAAACGCGGAGATCGCCTTTTTGAACGAGTTCGGCACGAAGACGATCCAAGCGCGGCACTTTTTGCGAAAAGCGAACGAACAAAGCGCGGACGCCGCGACGGCGGCGGAGTTTGAGGTGTACAGCCGCTACCTTAAAGAAAAAGGGCTGTAGAAAGGATTAACATGCAGTACGGAGCAAAGATGATCCAGTGGGCACCGCTTTCCGCGACGGATCCCGAGACGGCCAGCGCGCCCCCAAAGCTCGGCACGCCGGCAAATCTCGGCGCGCTGAACAAGGTGACGGAAACGATCAATTTCAACCGCACGAGCGCCTTCGGCGACAACGTGAAGAAGGTTGAGATCGTGGAATTCAAGGACGGCTCGCTGGCTGTGGAGACGCTGTATCTTTCGAACGCGAACGCAGCGGCGGTGACCGGCGCGGAGCTGGGCACGACGGACGGGGACAAAGACCTCAAGTTCGGCAGCAATGACACTGCGCCCTATGGCAGCCTCGCCTTTTACACCAACCACATGAGGGACGACGGGACGAAATACTATCAGGGCATTTTCTACCCGAAGGTCAAGGCCAACATGGAGGGCGAGGAGTACGAGACCAAGGGCGACAGCATTGTGCTGAGCAATGCCAAGCTCACGTTTACCGTTTTCGAGCCGCTCTATGGCAAGTACAAGCACAAGAGCGAGGAGTTCGACACCGAGGCCAAGGCCGCGGCGTGGGTCAATGAAAAAATCAAGGCCGCAGCGGGCGGCTGAGAAGCGAAGAGACGCGGCACCCGCTGCGTCTCTTTTGTATTCGGAGGAAAAAATGAAGACAATTCCTTATGAACTGAATGGGCACACGTTCTATCTGTGCCTGAACGGGCAGGCGCTTTTTGACGCCTACGATAAATTCGGCTACGAGGGCTTTCTTACGCAGCACATCGAGAGCAAGGATAAAAAGAGCTTTGAAAATACGTGCTGGCTGCTCGCAAAGCTCGCCGAGCAGGGCGAGCTGGTGCGGCGGTGGCAGGGGCTCGACCGCGGGCCGATCGCGCCGGAGCAGTATTTCCGCGTAAATCTCAAACCGCTGGAGGTCTCGGACGCAAAAAAGGCCATCCGCGAGGCCATTGCGTTGGGATTTGCCCGCGAAGAGGAGGAAAACCGCGAGCGCGACCTCTTTCTCGAAGAGCTTCAAAAAAAAACGAAAGAAATCACGTGACACGCGCGTGGTGGCTGGATCTGACAACGCAATTTCTTCGGCTGAGCGTCCGCGAGGGGATGCTGCTGACGGTCGGGCAAGTGCTCGACTTGCAGGAGCTTGAGACCAGGCGGCGCGGGCTGCGCAGAGAGGAGGATGAGGCGTAAATGGCGACGAGGACAATCACGACGCGGCTGGCGATCGAGGGCGAAACTGAATTCAAGCGCTCCATGTCGGACGCAAACAGCGAGCTCAAGACGCTGCGCAGCGAAATGAGCCTTGCCGACGCAGAATTCAAGGGCCAGGCGAACACGATGGAAGCCCTGACCAAGAAGAATGAGCTGCTGCGCCGTGCTCAGGAGCAGCAGACCGAGAAGGTCAAGGCCCTGGAACAAGCTGTAGAGGACGCCGCCGATGCCTACGGCGAGAACGACAAGCGCACGGACAACTACCGCCAGCAGCTCAACCGGGCAAAAAAAGAGCTGATCGACATGAACGATGCGCTGGATGACAACGAGAAGTATCTCGACGAGGCGCGCAAGAGCGCCGACAAGTGCGCGAAGTCCATCGACGAGTTCGGCAAAGAAACTGACGGTGCGCAGAGCGGCATCGAGAAGTTTACGGACGTGCTGCAGAACGGTTTCAGCGTCAAGGGCAAAGGCGGCGACCTGCTGGGGATGCTCACCAACCTCAAGGGTGCGCTGATCGGCGGCGCGATCGTCGGCGGGCTCAAAGAGCTGGGCGACGCGATCATCGGCGTGGTCGACGATACGGCGGAATACCGCAAGATCATGGGCACGCTGGAGACCAGCTCGAAAGAGGCCGGTTACACAACCGAGCAGACGGCAGAGGCCTACACCCGCCTGAATGGCGTGCTGGGCGACTCGCAGACGGCGGCGACGACCGTGGCCAACCTGCAGGCCATTGGGCTGGAGCAGGGCGACCTCATGACGCTGATTGACGCGACGACCGGCGCGTGGGCCACCTACGGCGACAGCATCCCGATCGACGGCCTGTCCGAGGCTATCAATGAGACGATCCAGACCGGCAAGGTGACGGGCACCTTTGCTGACGTGCTCAACTGGGCGGGCGAGAGCGAAGACGATTTCAACGAGAAACTCGCGGCGGCGAATACTTCGTCCGAGCGCGCGCAGATCGTGCTGGACCAGCTTTCCAAGCAAAACCTGCCGCAGGCGGGCCAGGCATGGCGAGACGCCAACGAGGATATCATCGAGTACAACGAGGCGCAGGGCGAGCTGGACGAGGCAATGGGCCGCCTGGGCGAGGCGCTCGCGCCGGTGGCTGCGAAGATGAAAAGCGTGTTTGCAGGCGCGGTGAATATCGCGGCCGACGCTGTGACCAAACTGATCGGCTTTGTCAACAGCGCGATCGCCGCCTTTAAGAAACTCGCCGGCGTGGAGGAAAAGCAGAAAACGACTAAAACCAAGGGGCAATCAAAGACCACGAGAAAGACGACGTCTACCGTGCGGCAGTACGCCAACGGCCTTGATTACGTCCCATATGACGGCTATCCGGCGATCCTGCACGAGGGCGAACGCGTGCTGACGCGGCGCGAGGCGGACGACTACCGCAGCGACCGCGGCAGCGGCAAGCCGGCTGACATCGTCATCAACCTGACGACCACGCTGGACGGCAAGGCCGTGAGCAAGACGGTGACGCGGTACCAGCAGCAGGACCAGAGGGCAAGACAATGAAGAATTTTACTTTTCAAATCAACGGCAACGACCGCACGGCACTTTTTAACCAGTACGGGTTCGGCGCGGGCATTACGCCGGTATACAGCGACGAGGTCGTGACGATGGACAAAAAACGGCACAGTACGGTGATCCGCTGGCAGGGCTGGTGCAGCGCACAGCTCAACGACATCACCGACGCAGAGGTGGCGGCGCTGGCCGCAGATCTGCGCAGCGCGACGCTGAGCGTGACCTATGAGAACCCTGCGCTCGGCAGCACGCCGGTGACGCAGGACATGACCGTGGACGGGCTGGAGCTCGCGTATTTGCTGCGCGACCAGACGGGCCGATACTGGAGCGGCAAGACGCTCAACTTTACGCAGAGGTGAGCGCATGCACAGTGTAAGTGATTTATGGCGGACGCTGCTTGCCAGTCCAGGGCACCGTAAGGAGGTCAAGCTTGTGATCGCGGGCGTCACCTACGGCGAGGACAAGATTGTAGATGGATCGCTGCGGATCGACGGCGGACTGTACTCTGATTTCGGCATCGGAAACTGCTGCGCGCGGCAGATCGACTTTGAGATCTATCCGCAGGGGACGATCCCGCGGCAGGCAAAAATTGAGGTCTACATGCGGCTGCGGCTGGGCGAGCAGGTGAGCGAGTGGATCCCGAAGGGAGTGTTTTTCTTTTCCACGCGCAAGACTGACCGGGTCACGGGCGTTTTGAGTGTGCACGGGTATGATGCGATGCTCAAGGCCGAGGAGACGTGGCTCGACAGCAGCTATGACGCAAAGACTTGGCCGATGCCGGCGGCGACGGCGGTCGCGGATATCGCGGCGCGCATGGGCGTAGCAGTGGACAGCCGCACGGTATTGGATGCGGCGTTCCCCGTGCAGTATCCCGTGGACGACAAGGGAGATATGACGATGCGCGAGGCGCTTGGGCGTATCGCAGTCGCCAACGCGGGCAACTGGACCCTCACGGACGAGGGCAAGCTTCTGTTGGTAGGCTTGAACTCCATGCCCGCTGAGACCCACTATCTTATCACGGAGACCGGAAAAGCCATCACCTTTGGCGGCGTGCGCATCCTTGTGTGAGGAGGGCAACATGGACAAAACCTATTTAGGGCGGCGGCTGGCGAAGTTTTCCCCCGGCATCGCGTCGAAGCCTATCTCCAAAGTGGAGCTGCTGAACGATACCGGCGATGTGGTCGGTGTGTCCGGATCGGACACCGGGCGGACGCTGACGGCCTTGCAGCCGGACGGCACGAATGCAATGGCGGCGGCGATCCTCGCCAAAGTCTCCGGATACAAGCACATTGGATACGAGGGCAGCAAGGCGCTGCTCGACCCTGCGGTGGAGCTTGGCGACGCGGTGACGGTGGACGGGCATTATGTGCCGCTCATTGCGCTGGACATGACGTTTGATCCGTTGCTCGCGCCGGACATCTCCGCGCCGGACGCGGACGAGCTGGACGACGAATACCCGTACAAATCGCCGACGCAGCGGCAGATCGAGCGCAACATGGCAAAGACGCGGTCGCTCATTACCAAAACCAGCGAGGAGATCAACCTCAAGGTGGAGGGCATTGACGGGCGGGTGTCGGACATCACGCAAACGGTCGATAAAATCAGCCTATCCGTCACATCAGCGTCCAGCCCGGATGGCCAGACGACCGCGACGATCACGCTCAAAGTTGGGCCCAATAACTACACCGGCTACATTAAGCTCGACGGCAATGTGGACGTCTCCGGGCAGCT